>Ga0308407_1000050_pt1 | contig 102206 bp, 95 predicted proteins | sample HotsprSampleMSe2_FD_203476 | JGI IMG/M metagenome (GOLD analysis project Ga0308407, IMG submission 203476) | Hot spring phototrophic mat microbial communities from Mushroom Spring, Yellowstone National Park, Wyoming, United States - 20060911_MSe2 ...
CAACCAGTGCAAATGTAGAGTACATAAACGTAGCTGACGAAATCAATAACGGCACTGCCTTGATGACCTTTTTCGGACATTCAGGGGCAGATATTACCGACATAGAAATCGGAAAAGCCTCCGACGATTCGCAAGGCTACCGCAACAAAGGCAAATATCCGATGCTCTTAGGCAATGGGTGTAGCTTAGGCGATGTATATTCGGGAAAAGTTACACAATCGGAAGACTGGATTTTCACTGCCGATAGAGGCTGTATCGCTTGGCTTGCTAATACTTCGCTTGGCTTTGCCGCTTTTCTGAATAATTTTTCCTCTCGTTTTTATTCTACGGCTTTTGCCAATACTAATTTTTTCGGTAAATCTATCGGCGAAATCAATCAGCAGGTGGCTCGTAGTTATGCCTTAGTACCGAATTTAGACCTCGCTCACGTACAACAAATGGCTCTACAAGGCGACCCTGCTGTGCGTCTTATCGGTGGCAATGCTCCCGATTTCTACACTACAAATTCGTGGCTTTCGTTGCAAGGTTTCAACAACACCCCTGTTACGGCTCGTGCCGACTCCTTACAACTGAAAATCAAAATTGCTAATCTTTCAAAAACTACCAATCAAACCTTTGAAATTTCTGTAAAACAAACCCTCAACAACGGCACTATCATAGACCATACACCCGAAATTCAGTTTTCAGACCCTCGCCGTTTGGATTCAGTGTATATCACCATCAAACGCCCACAAGGAGTGAGTTTTTTTGGAAATAATCGTTTTGAAGTACATTTAGATTGGAAAAATGATGTGAGCGAAGTATTTGAAAACAACAACACAGCAGTTTTAGAGATTTTCATTCCCGATTTTGGGGCAAGGGCTTTGTTCCCACCCGAATACAGCGTAGTAAGTCGCCAACCTGTTCGGCTTATAGCCCAAGCCTCCGACTTGCAGTCGGATTTCAGAGATTTTATTTTTGAAATTGATACTACCAACAAATTCAACAGCCCTGTAAAACGCTCTCAAATTGTGCCTGCGGGAAGCATTGCCTCGTGGGAAACCACCTTGCTAACTGATGTCTTGCCTTCGGATAGCATTGTGTATTATTGGCGTGTCAATTTTGCCGATGCCGTCAATAATCCCAATATTTTGTGGGACGAAAGTAGTTTTATTTACATCAAGAATAGCCCGCCGGGCTGGTCGCAAAGTCATTTTCCACAATTTTCTAAAAGTACAGATGTAGGCATTGTAAAAAATGATTTGCAGCGAAAATGGGAATTTAAGCAAGTTCAAAATCGCATACGCGTACGTACTTTTGGCAAAGATAGCCCCGATGCAGGCGTAAATTTCAGCAATACAAATGCCTTTTTGAATGATTTGCCCCTCATCACTGCCAACGACTCCGACCCCTGCTTTGCTAACCGATTGCTTGTTGTAGTTTTTGACAAAGAAAGCAGGCAACCTTATCAGTTGTTTGGTGGTTCAAATTCAGGTGCCCCTATCTGTGGCAGACGACCTTCGGTAGTGTATCAGTTTGATAATACAGCTTTGGCAAATGGCATACTTAATAGTGTTGCCTTGCAGATACCCCAAGGCGACTATGTACTTGTGTTCAACAAAGGCAATATCACGCAGGCAGCTTGGAACGGCTCTATGGCGGCTTTGCAGAGTTTGGGGGCAAGTCCTGCGGCACTGGCTACGCTCAACGAAGGCGAACCTTACATTCTCTTTACGCAAAAAGGCGTAGGTAGATTGCAAGAAATTATCGCAACTTCTATCGCAACTCCCACCCAAGAAACTATTGAAATGGATTTCAACTTTGGGGGAGGTTTTACGCGTGGTACAATCACCTCAACCCGTATTGGTCCTGCTACACAATGGGGAACGCTCTACCACAAAATTCAGCCTGCCGAGCCTATAAATAGCCCTGATATTTGGCGTTTGAGCATTATCGGGCAAAATTTAGCAGGGCAAGAAATAGTTTTAAACAATAATGTTCCGCTCAACAGCATTCCTTTTGTGCTTAATAGCATTGATGCCAATATGTATCCGTATTTGCGTTTGCAACTTTATACACAAGATAGTCTCAACTTTTCGCCTACACAACTGAAACGTTGGCAGGTATTCTATGATGGTGTTCCCGAAGGCTTCTTGAATACCGAGCGAGTAGGTTTGGATAAATACAAAATCACGCCCAAGCAAGAAGGTGAGCCGTTCAGTGTGCCGTTTGTGTTTGAAAATATTTCTGAAAAAAATTTCAGCAGAGACTCCCTGCTTGTGCAATGTACTTTCAGCAATCCGAGCAAACAACTGCAAACGATTCGTATCTTCCGCATCAAAGCCCCTAAGGTAGGTGAATTTACCGAATTTTCAGTGCCTTTGCAGACACTCGGCAACGATGGCGAAAACATTTTGCGTGTGTATGTCAATCCGAAGGAAGTATTAGAGCAATACTACGACAACAACATTTTAGAACTCAAATACGAGGTGCTTAGAGATAACAAAAATCCTATTTTAGATGTAACCTTCGATGGTGTGCGGATTTTAGACGGCGATATTGTTTCGCCTAATCCACTTATCCGTATTCGTTTGCGAGATGATAATCCCTTTTTACAGAAAAAAGACACCTTGGGGCTTGACATTCGCCTCAAACGCCCTTGCGAAGGTTGTGGTTTTGAAAAGATACCATTTTCAAGCCCTGATATACGTTGGAAAAGTGAAGGCAGAAATATTGATATAGAATTTACCCCTAAAAATCTAACCGATGGCATTTATACGCTTCGTGTCAATGGCGAAGATGCCAGCGGCAACCGAGCAGGTATAGAGCCGTATCAAGTGAATTTTGAGGTGATTACAGAAAGTTCTGTAACGAATGTATTGCCGTATCCTAATCCTTTTTCAGGTTCAACACGATTTGTCTTTACACTGACAGGCTCGGAAGTGCCACAAGAAATGAAAATCCAAATTATGACCGTCGCAGGTAAGGTAGTTCGCGAAATTACACAAGACGAGCTGGGTCCGATACGCATTGGCAATAACATCTCTCAATACGCTTGGAACGGCACCGATGAGTTTGGCGATAAATTAGCCAATGGCGTGTATTTGTATCGCGTAGTAATGAAACTCAATGGCGACGAAATCAAACACCGAGCCACCAAAGCCGATAAAGCCTTCAAGAAAGGATATGGGAAATTGTATATTTTGAGGTAAAAAATAAGGGGCGTCAAAAAATTATCTACGCCCCCGAATATTATTCGCTGTATAACCCTACAAGTAAGCTGATTTCCTCCATTGAGTTAGCCATTTTTTTGATGCTGTCGTAAAGAGAATTTTGAGCAGGAATGAAGATAGATTTTTCGTCGGTATTGTGCCAAAACTTTACAATTTTTTTGTTGAGCGAAGGATTTTCGGTAGGTAATGCCAACCAAATTTCCTGCAATTTCTTTTTAGTAGCTTCGGGTAAATCTTTCCTTACACTCACAGGACCATTTACGATAGGTTCAGAAACCCAAATTACATTGAACTGCTCTTTTTTATACTTTCCTTCGGCAATGAGTTGTTCTAAATCGGTGTAAGAAGTTGCCCCTACTCTTATATCATTTGTGCTTACTTTTTGGATTAAATCTTTATGCGAACCTGCAAAAACTACATCTCTAAATGAAATTTCAGGTTGCAGGTTTAATCGGTTCAGATACAGACGAGGCACAAGATGCCCCGACGTGGAGGAGGCAGTTACGAAGCCAAAAATATGCTTGCTGGCTTTTTTTTTGAGTTTATTCGGATTAGTGATTTTGGTAGAAGGGTGAGCCAAAATACAACTTTTATAGCTGATAGCTTCTTTTTTATCATTGGCAACCACCACTAAGCCTTCCATATTGCCTTCTGAAGAAGCAAGTACATAGCCAAAAGTATTCATCAAAGCGATGTCTAACTTGCCTTCTTGGATTTGCTCTAAGGTCTTGCCCGGTCTCAAGGAATTGATTTTTACAGGAATACCCATTTTTTGCGAAAAATATGCCGCCAGTTCTTCAGCAGTTTGTTGCGACTCGGCTGATTTGCTGATATTTGAGCCTACACCAATGTACAACACATTTTGAGCTGAACAAGCAAAATTAAGCCATACACTTAAACAAAGAAAAAGAAAGAATCTCATAGTGATTTTGCGTTAAAGGACAGATAAATTCTAATACGCAAAGTTACTTTCACTGCTTTGTGTTAAGTTGAACTAAATTTTAAAATACCTTGATTTTTGTGTTAAGAAGGTCAGTTTTATTGATACTGATTTGACAGAAAAACAACAAAAAGTTTACACATTTTCTAAAACTCTTTGCCAAGTTGTTAAAGTTATATTGTTTTGGCTGAAAAACGCATAAGTGTAATGATGCAACCATTCACCAAGGTTGATATAGCGGGCTTTCTCACCTACGGGTAAATCAAGCGGCAGGTGTCGGTGTCCGAAGATGTAGAAATCGCGATGTTTTTGGGTTTCTTGTTCTTTGCAGTAAGTCCAAAGCCATTCGCCTTCGCCTAAAAATTTTTCATCTCCCTTTTTGGTACTTTGCAGTCGGCTATGTTTTGACCAATACTTCGCCAAAGCAATGCCCCAGTCGGGGTGAATTTTGCTAAAAAGCCACTGACAAAACGGATTGGCAAATACTTTTTTCAGAATTTTGTATTTCCTATCGCCCGGTCCCAAGCCGTCGCCGTGTCCGATGTGCAAAATCGTATCATCAATTTGTATATCAATTGCCTCACGAAAAATTTTGATGCCTAATTCTTGCGTAAAATAATCAAACAGCCACATATCGTGGTTTCCTGTGAAAAATACAATTTCTATGCCCTTATCCATGAGTTCAACCAATTTGGCTTGAAAGCGGATAAAACCTTTGGGAATAGCGTGTTTGTACTCGAACCAAAAATCAAAAATATCGCCGAGTAGAAAAATCACTTGTGCATCTTGCGAAATACTTGTGAGCCAATCACAAATACTTCGTTCTCTTTCGGTAGAATTTTTTACACCGAGATGAAAATCCGAAGCAAAATACACTTTTTTCTCGGGCTGTAATTGAATATGAAGACTTATTGACATTGTGGCTCTCTACGGCTAATTTTACAGATTGGTTTGCTTCTTTTCAATATAAAATTTTCTCTCTTCTTTACCTAACACTTCTATTGCAATCTCAACGTATCGGTCGGGCAGTAAGTTTTTAATTTTTGAAGCCCATTCCACAAAGCAGTAGGCGTTTGGTGCGTAAAAATATTCTTCGTAGCCAATGTCGTAAGCTTCTTGCTCGGATTTGAGGCGGTAGAAATCAAAATGATAAATCGTTTTATCGGAACTTTTGTATTCATTCACAATAGCAAACGTAGGGCTTTGCACTTCATCTGTTACGCCTAAATGCTTGCAGATAGCCTTGATAAGTGTTGTTTTACCTGCTCCCATAGCTCCCTCAAACACCCAAATTGTTTCATTTTTACAAAAATCTACAATTTTTTCGGCAATTTCAGGAAGTTGTTCTGTATTTTGACACACAATAGATAAATCGGGCTTCATAAAAATTAGATTTGGCTATCTGCCTGAAAAATACTAAGTTTGCAAAGTGCAAAAATAAAAAAGATAAATGAGATTTTTCCTGATAATTTGTCTGATTGCCTGTATAAAGCCATTATATTCGCAAGAAAAGCAAAAATTTACTCAAACAGGTATGGCGTCGTATTATGCAGGAAAATTTAAGGGCAGAAAAACCGCTAACGGCGAAATTTATGACTCCAAAAAATTTACCGCCGCTCACCGAACACTCAAATTCGGTTCAATGGTAAAGGTAACCAATCTCAAAAACAATAAGTCTGTTGTTGTTCGCATCAACGACCGAGGTCCTTTTGCTCATAGCCGTATTATAGACCTTTCGCAAGTAGCCGCACAAGAAATAGGTATGCTCAAAACAGGAACAGCCAAAGTGAAAATTGAACTCGTGGGCGAAAACGGCAAACTCTTTGAAACAGAAAAACCGCTCGAAAGTTCCACAGATACACTTGTGGCGAGTGCTACACCTTCTGTTCCTCAAAAAAATGATAAAACTCCCATCAACGATACTACATTTCTAACAGGTAATACATACAGCCTTTGGGGAACTAAGAAAAACCCGAAAGGCATAGGCGTGCAGGTGGGTTCGTATGGCGATTTGGAAAACGCCAAAGAACTTTGTAAAGACCTACACAAGGCAGGTATTACCGAAACTTACATTCAGGTTGGTTGGAACGAGAAAAGGATTTATCGTGTTCTAGTAGGTGCTTTTGACGATGAGCAAGCAGGACAACGACAGTTAGAAGCTATCCGAAAAGCAGGTTTCGATGGTTTCTTGAAACGCCATTTTGATTAAATTGGCTGAGAGGGTTTTATTTCGTGTGGTTTCATCAAGAGAGGCAATAGAACTCAATTGCAACGGCTTCGAATGTTATGAAGTCTATAGAGCAAAGAAATACAAGCCCAATAGCTTTCTATTTCGGAAAACAGATGTAACTTCAAGCCCAAACTGATAGAAATAGCAAAGAATCTTGCAGATTAAGGGAAATAATCTTAATTTCAAAAACATTTTCGATAGTGGCTTGATTGGGTGAAGCCAAAATCAACCTGAATGAACTTTATAAAACGTGCCGTAAAACCCCGAAGTCTTTGGCTTCGGGGATGTAAGGCACAAAATATTTTTTGTTTTTTCAAATATAGTATGTAAATTAGTATCGTCAGTATAAGACATTAAAACCTCGTAAGGAACTTGCGAGTACACGCATGGAGCGAAACATAAGACCTCTAACATCTTGGATGCAGTAGGCAATTCGCTGTGAAGTGCGAAGCCAAAAAATCTTTAGTTTTTTGGTAGTTCACCTAAATCTTAATAATCAAATGAAATTTATTTTACCCGACGGCAATGCTATCTATTACGAATTACACGGAAACCAGAACGCAGAGAGTACCTTATTGTTTTTAGGGGGGTTGTCGCAAAGTACAGCCGCTTGGCTGGCTTACATACCTGCTTTTGCTAATGAGTACAGAATTGTATTAGCCGATTTGATGTTTCAAGGGCAATCGGACAACCCACAGAATTTTCGTAGTTTCCAAGAACATGCCCAAGATATGAATGCACTCTTGGAAGGTTTAAAGGCAAAAAATGTTATCCCTATTGGGATTTCCTACGGTGGAGCGGTAGTAATGCGAATGATGCACTACTTCCCGGAACGTATCCGAAAAGCCGTACTGATGGCTACTTTTGCTCATAAAACTCCGTTTTTTGATGCCATCGGTACATCTTGGCAAAGAGCCTTAGAAACAGGTGGTTATTCACTGATGCTTGATGTGATGCTCCCTTTCGTTTTAGGAAAGCACTATTTTCAAAATCCTTTGATACCTATCGAAATGCTCAAACAAATGCGAATAAATAACGATTTGAGCATAGAGCGTTTGAGCAAACTAATGACGGCAACAGCCATGAGCGACGATTTCAGAAAAGAACTCCGAAACGTACAAATTCCCGTTTTGGTTATTTGCGGTAGCGAAGACCTACTCTGCACACCCGAAATGCACCACGATATTGTTCAGGCTTTGCCTAATGCCCGATACGTAGAAATAGAAAACGTAGGACACACACTTAATTTAGAAGCAATCCCTCAAACTATTGCGTTAATACAAGAATTTTTAAAAGAAAAATAAAAAAGGCTTCCATTGTGGAAGCCTTTTTTGGCTTATTTTTTCTTACCTTTCGCAGGAGCTTTTGAAGTGGATTTTTTGGCAGATGCTTTTTTAGATGCAGCTGCCTTGTTCTTAATATCCTGCACTTCTTTGCGAATAGCCTGAGCAAGAACTTTTAGCTCTTGCATTCCTTTACGTACGCGAGTACCAGCCGCTTGATTGTTTTTTTCGTAAAATTTCTCAAAGTCGGCTTCAAGACCCATTACAAGGTCTCTTACTTTTGCAAATTGGGACATAATGGTAAGTAGGTTAAGTGAATAAATAATGACGATTAACTTTTCAAAAATAAAAATTTATTTCATAACTCCTAACAAAAAAAATGATTTTTTTTGTTTAATTTCAAACTTAAAAAAAATAAAGTTTTGAAAATCAATTTTTTAGAAAATAACTGTTTTAAAAAAAATAAGCGATATTTTTTTAAAAAAAGCATCTTTATTGCTTCTAATAAATGCTTTAAAAAAAAAAGTTAGTATTAAATCCGATATGTTTTGCTTCAATAAATAAAGTTTTCTTTTAGGTATTGAAATTAAAACTTTAAAAAAAAAAGTTTTTTTTAAAAACTCCTAAGCAATGATTTGTTTTTTAAAGATTTGCCTATCAACTATTTATTTCTCTACACTCAAAAATAAATTCGCATCATCGCTTCGGCAAAGTTTTTGCAAAGAAATCGTTGAAAAAGTGTTATTTTTGTCCCAAAATAGTTATTTGATGAAAATTTTAGATTGGTACATTTTCAAAAAGTTTGTGAAGACTTTTCTGTTTGTAATTCTTATTTTTGTGCTTGTTATTTTGGTGATAGATGTGGTAGAGAAGTTGGACGCATTCAGAAGAATGAAGGCAACGTGGAAAGAAATTATTACAGATTTTTATTTCAATTATATTCCGTATCTTATCAATCTGGTCAGTCCTTTGTTGATATTCATTGCAGCGGTATTCGTAACAGCTCAGATGGCTTCTCGTACCGAAATAGTAGCGATACTTAGCTCGGGTATTACGTTTATGCGTTTTATGCGTCCTTATTGGATAGCTTCAGGTATTTTTGCTATTATTACGTTTTACCTTACAGGTTGGCTTATACCCGATGCCAATAAAATACGTGTAGATTTTGATATACAGCATATCAAAGGGCAAGACAATAAACTTCACAGAAATCTTCATATTGGTATTGCTCCGAATGTGTATGCCTATATGCAAGATTATCAGAACTACTCACGCACAGGATACAAATTCACCTTAGAACGCTTTGAAGGCAATAAACTTCTCGAAAAACTTGAAGCCCCCACTATCGTTTGGGACACAACTAAAAATAAATGGCGTATCGATAGATACACACTTCGCAAAATAAATGGTATGGACGAGGAATTGATAATACACAACTCCCCCATTGATACCACGCTCAATATCAAACCCGAGGATTTTGAGGACAAACATATGTATTATGAAAAACTGACTTTTCCCGAACTCGATGCCTACATTGCTCTGTTACGCCAACGTGGTGCCGAAGGTGTCGATGTGTATGTTACCGAAAAGTATGCTCGTTACACTTATCCTTTTGCTGTTATTATACTCACTTTTTTTGGCGTAATTGTTGCTTCTCGTAAAAATCGCAGGGGAATTGGTGCTCAAATTGCCTTAGGCTTTGTATTGGCATTTGTGTACCTACTTTTTTATATTCTTGCTACCAAAGCAATTGCAAATAGTGGAAAAATGCCTATCTTGCTTGCCGTTTGGTTGCCCAATGTAATTTTTACCATCTTGGGGATAGCGATGTATCGGATAATGATATTACAAGACGAAAAACTCAAAAAAATCATTTTCTTAGAATTTTTGAAAAATTGGCAAATTAAAAAAACACCTAAAAAAGCAGTGGCTCACGCCTAACCTTATGCTAAAACCTACTTTCAGAGACTATGTTCTCTTGCATTTTATCGTTCTGATTTGGGGCTTTACCGCCATTCTTGGTGACAAACGCCTGGTTTCGCTTAATCCTGTGGTTTTGGTTTTCTACCGAACGCTCATCACTGCACTTGCCTTAGGGGCTTGGTTTTGGTGGGAAAAAAAATCTTTTCAGTTGCCCAAAACTGATATGCTAAAAATACTCGGCACGGGAGGTATCATTGCTGTACATTGGCTGTTATTTTTTGGAGCATCAAGGGTTTCTAATATTTCGGTGTGTTTGGTGGGCTTGGCTACTACTACACTCTGGACAAGCCTTTTAGAACCTTTATTTTACAAAAGAAAGTTCAGAGCCTTTCAAATAATTTTGGGTTTGGTAACTTTCGGAGGCATTTTTCAGGTGTTTCGGGCGGAGTTTCATTATGCTAATGGCTTCTTGCTTGGAATGCTCTCGGCATTAGCGGGGGCTGTGTTTAGCATTTTTAATTCTAAATTCGTGAAAAAATACGACCAATTTACGATTACTTTTTACGAAATGATAGGGGCGTTTTTGTCGGTAAGTATGTTTTTGTTATTTTCGCAAATCTTTGCAAAAGAGCCTTTTGCGGTAGTACCAATAGGTTTAGAGTGGTTGTGGATAATGATTTTGGCTTTGGTTTGTACGGTGTATGCTTATCCGATGGGAGTAAGACTGATGAAACGTTTTTCGGTTTTTACGGTGAATCTGACCGTAAATTTAGAACCTGTGTATGGTATTATTTTAGCGTTTTTGATTTTTGGCGAAAAAGAAAAAATGTCGTTCAATTTTTATTTAGGTGCGTTAGTGATACTGTTAGCTGTTTTTTCATATCCTGTGCTGATGTACCTTTCTTCACAAAGAAAGAAGAAAAAATTAGCAGTACGCATAGCCGAACCTGTGGTAGAAAAACAGCCAATCAGTTGATTGATAAAAAATTTTCATATAAAAAATGGCTCTTAGGACTTTTGTAAAAGTAAGCAAAATTACAAATCTCTCCGATGCACGCTATTGTGCGGGTATGGGCGTGGATATGTTGGGGTTTGTTGTAGAGGAGAGTAACGAATGTTATGTTTCGCCACAAACCTATGCCGAGATAATCGGGTGGCTTTCGGGAGTAGAATTTGTAGCCGAATTTACAGAAGCAAATTTGCAGGAAATCAATCACATATTAGAAAATTACCCTGCACACGCCATACAAACCGAAAACGAAGAAGTCTTAGCTCAACTTTTGTCAAACAAAGAAAATCAAGAAATAGAAAAATTGCCTATCAAAATCCTTTTCAGAACCGATAGCATCGATACTTTGCGAGAAATTGCCCCAAAATACGGCTCGGTGGTAGATATTTTTGTCTTGGCTCTTGATGCCTACGAAATGCAAATAATAAAGCCTTTGGCTGAAAAATATACTATCTTGCTTGAAAATGTTGATAGTCTTGCAGAAATAGAAAAATTACTCAATGATACAAATGTAAAAGGTTTTGTATTGCAAGGAGGAAAAGAAATTGCCCCTGGATTAAAAGATTTTGATGATTTAGCCGAAATTTTGGAAGGCTTAGAAATCAATGAACAATGAACAGGGAACAATTATCAGTTATCAATGAACAATGATAACTGCTCACTGATAATTGATAACTGATAACTGATATGAATATTTGTTTTGCTACCAACAACATTCACAAAATAAAAGAAGTACAGGCTATTTTAGGAAATGAATTTCGGCTATTAAGTTTGGAAGAAATTGGTTGTAAGGTAGAATTGCCCGAAACACAAGCTACAATTGCCGAAAACTCAGCTCAAAAGGCTCGCTACGTGTGGGAAAATTTTGGTGTAGCTTGCTTTGCCGATGACAGCGGTTTGGAAGTAGAATCCCTAAACAACGAACCGGGTGTTTTTTCGGCTCGGTATGCGGGCTTGCCTCGCAACGATGAAAAGAATATTGCTTTGTTGCTCAAAAATTTGGAAGGTAAAGCAAATCGCAAGGCTCAATTCAGAACTTGCATTACGCTTGTTACAGCAGAAGGTGAGTGGCAGTTTGAAGGCACCGTGAAAGGTAAAATTATTGAACAAAAAAGAGGTGAAAATGGCTTTGGTTACGACCCTGTGTTTGTGCCTGATGGCTACGAGCAAACCTTTGCCGAAATGTCTGCCGAACAGAAAAATGCCATCAGCCACAGGGCTATTGCCGTAAGAAAATTAGCAGAATTTTTACAAAACAACCTAAACACAACAAAATGATTTTTGCGTATATTATCTGGAATATGCACCCCGAAATGTTTAATTTTGGGGGCATAAAAGCCGCTTGGTATGGTTTGCTGTTTGCAATGGCGTTTTTGGTAGGGCAAATCGTGCTAAGCCGAATTTTTAGGATAGAAGGAAGAACCGAAAAAGAATTAGATGCTTTTACGTTTTACATCATCATTGCTACCGTAGTGGGGGCGAGGCTGGGGCATTGCTTGTTCTATCAACCCGACTATTACCTTGCTAACCCAATTGAAATTCTCAAAATTTGGGAAGGCGGACTGGCAAGCCACGGCGCCGCAGTAGGCATCTTGTTGGCTGTGTATTTGTATTGTAGAAAATACCAAATGCGATATCTATGGCTTTTGGATAGGCTCGTAATTGTGGTGGCTCTGGGAGGCGGTTTTATTCGTTTGGGAAATTTGATGAATTCTGAAATTATCGGCAAACCGACTAATCAGCCACAGGCTTTTGTATTTGCCAACCGTTGGCTTGATAATAGCTTAAAAAATTATGATGAAGTCAATCAGATTGGGTACATAAAAAACAGAACCAATTTGGGCGATTTCAAAGATACTACCATCGCAGGGCTACGATACGTACCTTTGAAAATCACTACTTATTTTGATGCCGAAAAAACCACCGCTAACGAAGCAAAAACTTTCTTACAAACCAATATCCCCTTGATAGCTACCAAAGACAAAGACGTTGCCGAACATTTGCTTTTGAGCCCCGCCCCAAAATTTGAAGCAAAAGAAGTAGAAGGCGAAATACAAGTTACTTGGCAGGCGTATGGCATACCACGACACCCTTCGCAACTCTATGAGTCCATTTCTACGTTTTTGTTGTTTGTGTTTCTGCTTATGCTTTACAATCGTTACAAACAAAAAACGCCCGAAGGTTTGCTTTTTGGCTTATTTGTTGTAATTTTATTCACGTTAAGGATTTTGTACGAATTTCTCAAAGAAAACCAAGTAGCAGGCGAAGATGCCATCAGAGATGCAATAGGAATGAATTTAGGGCAGTTGCTTAGCGTACCTTTGGTTTTGGTAGGTTTGTGGGTGCTATTTAGAACTTTTAAAAAAACAAAATCGTATGAAAAGTAAAGAAGAAATCGTAAAAGATTGGCTACCTCGTTACACGGGAATGCCTTTGGAAGAGTTTAGACCTTATATTCTGCTAACAAACTTCAGAAATTATGTGGATATTTTTGCTGGAAAGTTTCCCAAAGCAAAAATATATGGCGAAGATAAAGCAATGCAAGCTATCAGTGCCGAGGAAATCACACTCATCAATTTCGGAATGGGTAGTGCAATGGCGGCAACCGTGATGGATTTGCTCTCGGCAGTAAGCCCCAAGGCTGTATTGTTTTTGGGCAAATGTGGGGGGTTGAAGAAAAAAACACAAGTTGGCGATATGATTTTGCCCATTGCCGCTATTCGTGGTGAAGGCACGAGCCAAGAATATTTGCCCCCCGAAGTACCCTCGTTGCCCTCGTTTCGGCTGCTTCGTTCGGTTTCATCAATGATAAAAAAGCACGAACTTGACTACTGGACTGGCACGGTCTATACAACCAATCGCAGAGTTTGGGAACACGACGAGGAGTTTAAAGAATATCTAAGAAAAATTAGAGCCGCCGCTATTGATATGGAAACAGCTACGATTTTTACCGTAGGTTTTCATAATGATATTCCTCGTGGAGCTTTGCTGTTGGTTTCGGATAACCCAATGACCCCTGATGGCGTGAAAACCGCTGAAAGTGATAAAAAAGTAACTGCTCAATACGTAGAAAAACACGTACAAATAGGTATAGACTCGCTTTTAGAACTTGCTCACTCAGGAGAATCTGTCAAACATCTGCGTTGGGATTGAATTATGAAACTGATAGACTATTTTTTTCACCTATTTTTGCTCGTGTTTGCTCCAAAAGAAGCCAAAGTAAATACCGTCTTTCAATCTCTCAGCGAGGAAGAAAAAGTTGCTCAGATGCTCGTAACGGCAACAGGCAAACTTGGTAAGCCTCAAAAAGATGTTATTGAGATTGTGAAAAAGCACAAAATAGGTGGCGTTCTGCTTCTGAATGGCTCTAAAACTGAATTTAAACAATATGTAAAAGAATTAAATGCTGTTACTACTATTCCTCTGCTGTACAGTGCCGATGCCGAACCCAGCCTGATAAACCTGAAAATAAAAGGTACAAAAGCCATTAAAGCTACCTCATTTATCAAAGACACTTCCGAATGCAGGCAAATCACTTTGGATATTTGCAAAGAATTAGCTGAAATTGGAATTTTTCATAATTTCGCCCCTGTTTGCGATATTAGCACCAAAAATGAAGCCATCGGTAATAGAAGTTTTGGCAACGACACTACAAGAGTAATGGAAATGTGCGAAGTGTTTATCAATACTTCAAGAAGCAAAGGCATTATGGCAACAGCCAAACACTTCCCCGGACACGGCTACGTGAAAGGCGATACGCACAAAAAGTTAGTCTATATTGATGGCGAATTGAAAGAATTGGGTGTGTATAAATATCTGATTGCCAGAGATGTTCCTTCTATTATGGTAGGGCATATTGCCGTTCGCAACAACGACCGCTACGATACCAAAGGTTTGCCTGCTACCTGCTCGCGTGTTATTGTAACAGATTTGCTCAGAAAGGAACTGGGTTTTGAGGGAATCATCATTACCGATGCAATGAATATGGGAGGCGTACAACAAGTGCCTAATGCCTCTTTGGAAGCTATTAAGGCTGGTTGTGATATGATTTTGATGCCCGAAAATGAAGAAAAACTTATCAAAGATGTTGTAAAACTGATGCAAGAAGACGAAAAATTCAAAGAACAAGTGTATGCTTCGGTAAAAAGAATTTTACGCTATAAAGTAGCTTTGGGTTTGTTGTAATGTTTGCAAGAAAATAACTTGCAGCAAAATTATTTTAGCCTTTCTTTCTTTGAATTTTATAGAAAATATTACAATCTTTTTGCCAAAAAGTACAAATGTTTTTTTGTCAATCAAGTTTTTTTATGTAAATTTCTGAAAATTCGTAAGATGCCTGCAAAATAACAAAAATACAAGCAACTACTATGGCAAAAGAATTACTTTTTAGAGTTTTTTTTATAATTCTATTCTTGACTTGTAGCAGGATTACTTTGGGGCAAGGAGCAAGAAACTACTCACATCACCCTGTCTATATCTATAATTTTTGCAGATTTACCCAATGGCCTCAAGCTAAAACTGAAATCGTAATCGGTGTTTTAGGAAACACACCGCTCTATCAAGGTTTGCTTAAAATGGCAGCTACCAAAAGTACCTATAACCTCAAATTCATAATTAAAAAATACAATACCCCTGCCGAAATAGATTGCGATGTGCTTTTTGTGCCTTTCAATACCAATTTTGATATAAAGCAAATTTACCAAAAAATATCGGGCAAGTCTGTGATGCTCATCACCGAAGACGAAAAAGTGAAAGATTGGACTTGTTTCAACTTTGTAGTCTTAGATAGCAAATTGATGTATCAGGTAAATAAACAACAATGCGAAAAAGCCAAACTAAAAGTCTCACAAAAATTGTTAAGTTTGGGCATAGTCATTGGCGAAAAGTAGATGCTCTGAAATCTTAAAAACTGAACCCTTACAGGCGTGTCAAACAATTATCATTTTTACAAAACTGATAAGTTTCCAGAGCTTGTCAGGTATGTGTATAAATACTTTCCAAAAATATCATGCTCTCTAATCTGCTATCTGTCTTCCCTAGTAGGTTTGGCACAAATCGGAGGTAGAAATTCTTACGAGTTTCTCAATCTTTCTGCTAATCCTCGCACAATGGCACTTGGGGGCATCAATGTTTCTTTGGGGCAGAATGATGCCAATATGTTTCTTAACAATCCTGCGGTGTTAGATAGTTCTATGGCAGGTTGGACTTCGCTCAATTACAATCCATTTTTTGGTAAAATTCCTCATTTCTTGCTTACCTACGCTCACGATTTTGGGGGAAATATAGGACTCGTGGGAGCAGGTTTGCAGTACATTCGCTACGGAACCATCCAAGAAACCGATGAGGCAGGCAACATCATTGGCGAATTTGTGGCGGCAGATTATGCTCTCACTTTTGGTAAGGCGTGGCAATCAGGCAATTTTCGTTTTGGCTCAAATGCGAAAATAATTGCCTCTAATATTGCTTCTTATTCGGCTTTTGCCTTAGCTACCGACTTGGGCGGAGTTTTCAAACACCCCGAAAATGATTTGCAAATAGGTTTGGTACTGACTAATATAGGTTTTTCATTAAAAAATTATTTTTCGGGGCAATCACTGCGGCTACCTTTTGATGCTCGGCTTGGCATATCGTTTAAACCTAAACATATGCCTGTAAGGTTTTCTGTTACGGCTCATCATCTTTATCGTTGGGATATAGCTTACAACGACCCTGCTTTTGCAACTACCTTAGACCCTTTCACGGGGCAGAGCCAAACTAAAAAAATTAGTTTTGCAGATAAACTATTTCGCCATTTTGTGTTTGGTACAGAACTGCTTTTGCATAAAAATTTTCATATTCGCTTAGGCTACAATCATTTACGAAGTAAAGAATTGCGTTTTAGCGAAGCAACTGCTTTGGCGGGCTTCTCGGGAGGCTTGGCTTTTCGTGTAAAAGGCTACGAATTTGCTTACACACGAGCAGGTTTTGCCGCTGGTGGAAGAAGTTTTTTGGTTTTGAGCAAAAATATTAACGACTTTTTCAAAAAGTCTGAATAAAAAATAAATTTCTCTGCCGAAAACCTTAAATTTGGACAAACTTTATAGCCAAATGCTTGTAGATTCTTATCAGATTGCCGAAGTAATTCATCTGAAAAAATTTAAAACAGCTTTTCTGCAAGAACCTGTGCATAGTAGCAGTTGGGATTTGTTTTTTGCTGATGAAAAAGGACGCTACCTGCACATTTTAGGCTATGGAGTAGTGGTTTTTGTAGGCTACGAAACCGTAGAAAAAAGTAATTTGATAGAGTTTATCAAAAAATTTTCTGAAAATGTTCTTGCAAGCGAAACGGATTTGAGCGAAAATTTTTCTCTTTATATCAATAACAATCTTAACAAGCCCATTTTTAAGAGTAATTCAGTTACCCTTCCCCGAGCTGACCACGACGCCATACGTATCATCACGCTCAATGTTGCCCAATCGGCGGCTTTGGACTATTACGACGCCCTTAGCTTACAAATCTTGAACGCCTGTAAATTATATGTAGATGAATTAGAGCATTTTGGCAGAGTGAAAATTTCTAAAAAAAACTTACTCAAATTTATCGGCAAGGTAAAAAATATCAAAAACAGCATTATTGATAACCTCTACATCTTAGATGACCCCAATATCGTTTGGGAAAACGAAAACTTAGAACGCATACACCGCCAACTCAAAGAAATTTTTGACATCAGCCCGCGTTTCAGAGAAGTTGATTATCGCTTGCGGATTGTAGAGGATAACCTTGTTCTTTTTACCGAACTGCTCCAACATCGCGAAAGTTCGCGTTTGGAGTGGATTATCATTATCTTGATTTTGGTAGAAGTCTTAAACGTATTTTTTAGCGACTGGATAAAAAGCATTTTTTGATATGAACGTTTTGATATTAGGTTCGGGAGGTAGAGAACACGCCTTTGCATGGAAAATCAGGCAAAGTCCTTTGTGTACAAATCTGTATGTAGCACAAGGTAATGCAGGCACAGCCCAAATTGCCGAAAATGTGCCTATCAGCCCCTTAGATTTTGCATCTATTGCTCAATTTTGCCAAAACAAAGCCATCGATTTGCTCGTAGTAGGTAACGAAGACCCATTGGTGGCAGGTATTCGCGATTTTCTGCAACAGCAAAAAGGTTTAGAAAACCTCTTGATAATTGCCCCCTCGCAAAAAGGTGCAATGCTCGAAGGTAGTAAGGACTTTGCTAAGCAGTTTATGTTCGAAAATCAAATTCCTACTGCCGCTTATCAGACTTTCAGTGCCGAACAACTCTCCGAAGCCTTACAATATGTTTTCAATCAGCCCTTGCCGATTGTGCTAAAAGCCGATGGCTTAGCCGCAGGTAAGGGAGTAGTAATTTGCCAAACCTACACGCAAGCAGAAAAGGTGCTCAGAGAAATGCTCGTAGAGGCAAAATTTGGCAAGGCAAGCCAAAAAGTAGTGATAGAACAATTTTTAGAAGGCATAGAACTTTCGGTTTTTGTGCTTACCGATGGCAATACGTACAGGCTACTGCCCGAAGCCAAAGATTACAAACGCATCGGCGAAAACGATACAGGACTGAATACAGGAGGAATGGGAGCAGTTTCGCCTGTACCTTTTGCCGATAGAGCCTTTATGGAAAAAGTAAAAAGCCGAATTATCGTCCCAACTTTGAATGGTTTGCAAAAACGAGGCATTGAGTACATCGGTTTTATTTTTATCGGTTTGATGAAAGTAGGCAACGAGCCGTATGTAATTGAGTACAACTGCCGAATGGGCGACCCCGAAACGCAAGTGGTTTTTCCACGTTTGCAGTCCGATTTGTTGCAGTTGTTGATAGCTACTGCTAAAAAAGAATTAGATAAAGAAATCGTACAAATCACGCCAAAAACCGCTACTACGGTTGTGTTGGCTTCGGGTGGGTATCCTGAAAAATATGAGATAGATAAAGAAATCAATAATTTGCCTGCTCAACAAGATGATTTAATTGTTTTTCAGGCGGGAACAACCCAAAAAAATGGGAAATTGTTTACAAATGGCGGTCGGGTCTTAGCAATTACCGCATTAGCCGATACGCTACAAGAAGCCTTGAAAAAATCTTTACGAGAGGCTCAAAACATTTCTTTTGAAAAAAAGTATTATCGTAAAGACATAGGGAAAGACTTAATATCAGTGAGCAGTTATCAATGAACAATTATCAATGAACAATTATCAATGAACAATTATCAATGAACAATTATCAATGAACAATTATCAATGAGCAATTATCAATGAACAATTATCAGTGAGCAATTATCAGTGAGCAATTATCAGTGAAAAATTATCAATTACTAATATTACTCGTTACTCATTACCCATTACTCATTACTCATAATTCATCATTCGCAATGAACTTACTTATCGCATTTCTGAAAAATATATCATTAGTTGTTTTTGCGGCTGTTTGGCTTATATTAAATGTTAGTTATCCAAGCGAGGTATCATTAAATTATCCATACGATTTTATTTCAAAAGATTGGGTTTTGTTTGCTGCATTGGGCTTTGTGGGCATATTTAATTTGATGATGATTTTCTTTCTGAAAATGTTGCAAAATATACCTATACAACGCTTGCAAATACCGCAGGCAGATTTTTGGAAAGAAAACGAGCTAAGTCGCGAGGAGTTTTACAACGTTTTGAAGGCTTGGTTCTACACCTTTATGGTAGCTGTAAATTTGTATGTTTCTTTTATCTTGTACAAGATTTGGGACATCAACGTGATGATACAAGATAGCGTAGATATGCTCGCCTACTGGATTTTGGGCTTGGTAATTGTGTTGATTTGGGTGGTTTATATCGCCTTTCGTTTTCGCATTCGCAAATACTCTATTTGGGATTAGAAATTCCAAAACGAAACATTTACTTAACTCTCTATTAACAAGCTAAGTTTCTGATAAAAAACAACTTAGCTTGTTTCTTTTTAAAAATAATCGTGGGTGTAGTGTATATTTTGCAAAAAAAACTTTGGTATTTTTTTTTATTTTTCAATAGGAGTTATTATTTTTGAAGGAATGAACTCCTAAAAAATAAAGCAAAAGTTATGAAGAAAAAACTACTGTTTAGTTTTGTCTTTGTCTTGGCCTTCGTGATACAGGGCTTTGCACAGCGGACAGTATCGGGAACGGTAACCGACGATAAAAAAGAACCGATCATCGGGGCTACCGTGTTTGTAAAAGGCAATAACAAACTCGGTGCAGTTACCGATGCTGATGGCAAATTTGTCATCAACGATGTACCTGATGGGGCAGTCTTGATTGTTCAGGCTGTTGATTACAAAACCAAAGAAATTGCCGTAGGTACGCAAAGTACCATCAATGTTTCTTTGGAAGCCGATGTTATCCAAGCCATTGAGGTAGTTTCTACGGGCTATGGCGAAGTAGAAACACGTTCCTTTACAGGTTCGGCGGGTAAGGTTGGCAACAAAGAAATTGAAAACGTCCCTATCCAAAGTTTTGACCAAATCATCCAAGGACGCACACCTGGTATCTTGGTACAAAGTAGTTCAGGTATGCCTGGTGCAAGAGCTACGGTGTTTATCAGAGGTATCGGTTCGGTAAATAGTAGCATCGACCCACTCTACATCGTAGATGGTATCCCCGTTGACCCTAACTTCTTCGGTACGCTCAACCCGAATGATTTTGAGTCGATAACCGTACTAAAAGATGGACCTGCTGTTGCTATTTATGGTTCTCGTGGAGCAAATGGTGTAGTGGTAGTTACTACTAAAAAAGGCGTGAAAGATAAAAACCTTTTCACCTACAACGTACAATATGGTATCAGCACGCCCGACTATGACAGATTTTTGCCTACGCTCAACTCCAAAGAGAAAATCCAAGTAGAAAATGAAGTAGGTTTTGGTTATTCTTACGATAGAAATGGTTTAGGGGCTCCTTCTGATGCTGAATTAGAAACTTTGGCAAATACTTTTACCGATTGGAAAAGAGTGCTTTTCCGTAATGCCCGTACCACACAACACGAAGTATCGGCTTCGGGAGGAACAGGAAGTTTGCGTTATTTCAGTTCGCTTAATTACTACAACCAAGAGGGAACTATCGTAAAAACCGATTTCAAGCGATATTCAGGGCGTTTGAATCTTGATTACGTAGGTAAAAATTTCAGCTTCGCTTTTAAAAATACAATTTCTTACACCGACAGAAACTTTACCGACGAAAATAATACTGCAATATCTTCTCCCTTGAATGCAGTGTATTGGACAAACCCCTTTGAAACTGTATACGACCCTACGCACATTTCGGGTTTTAATGTTATCAACACCTCGCCTTCTAACCAACCCAACCCCTTGGAAGAGCAAATGCTCAACAAAGACCGCTCCGAAGATATTAAAGCCTTCTCAACCATTACAGCCGAATACCAAGTGCCTGCTGTAAAAGGGCTTTCTATCCGAACTAACTGGGGCGTGGATATGAATACTCGCGAAAATGAATTTTTAGACCACCCTTATCGCTTGGTGTATCTGCCACGCTCCTTAGGAGGTATCGAGACCAGCCAACGTAAAGGAGTTTTTGCCCGCTCGAGCCGTAGAAGAATTGCTTACACAGGTACTACTTCTATCAATTATATTAGAGATATTAACGCAGATAATTCCTTCCGTGTTTCTTTGTTCCAAGAAGTAGTAGCTCGTCAGTTGCGTACTTTTAACTTTACAGGCTTTGGCTTGCAAAATACACTTCTTTTGAATGAAGCGGGTATTACTCCCGGCAGTGCCGCACCCAACGACCCTGCTAATAACTACATTCCCATCGTAGGAGGTCTTACTACTAATAACGGTTTATTCTCTATATTTTTAGATGGAAGCTATACTTTCAAGAAAAGATATTCTTTCAGTGCCAATGTACGTAGAGATGGTACTTCTAAACTCCTGAAAGAAACTCGTTTTGTAAATACTTTCTCGGTAGGTGCAAACTGGGTGATGTCTGATGAAGATTTCTTGAAAGGTACAAAAGTAAGCAATCTAAGATTGAGAGTAAGTTATGCTACTACTGCTAACCAAGAATTATTCACAGGAAGAGGAACAATTGCAGATGACTTCCCTGCTTTTGGTTTGTTTTCGCAGGGCGTATATGCCGATGGTCTAGCTTTTATACAATCTAATGTACCTGTGCCTGACCTAAGATGGGAAAGAAGACTAAAAGCTAACTTCGGGGTAGATTTTGGTTTCTTCGAAAATCGTATTACAGGTTTGTTGAATTTGTATAATGATGTTACCAAAGATTTGTTTTTCCCTGTACAACTTTCCAGAACCTCAGGCTTTACGAGCCAATTGGATAACGTAGGTGAGCTAAGAAACCGAGGCATAGAGTTTGAAGTAAATGCCGATATTTTGAGAATGGACGATTTTGTGTGGAGCGTTGGTGGAAACATCACCTATAACCAAAATAAAGTGTTAAAAGTATTGCCTGACAGAGACGAAATCCCTTCTTCAATAGACATAATCAAGGTAGGTTATCCGCTGTATTCGGGCTATTTGGTGCAGTATGCAGGGGTTAATCCTGCTAATGGCGACGGTTTGTTCTATGATAAAAATGGCAATATTACACCTTTCAAAGACCCCAACGCACAGAAAATCTATCGCCCTCGTTTTCCTATTTTCTTTGGTGGTGTAAATACTGCCTTTAATTACAAAAACTTTGGGCTTTCGGTATTTTTCTCGTATGCAGGCGGGCATCAGATGTATAACAACGAAAGAACTAATATCGATAACCCTGGCTACTTGCAAGATGGCTTTTCTCGTGAGGTACTTCGCAGATGGCAAGAGCCCGGCGATATTACCGATTGGCCTCGTTTCCAGTCAGCCGATGGTCGCTTGACTGCCTTCCAATACACTGAAGAAGGTGCGGCTACCACTCGCTACTTGGAAAACCTGGATTACGTAAGGCTAAGAAACTTACAGCTATCGTATAGCTTGCCTGCTAAATGGACAGATAAAGCGAAAATTAAAAATGTACGCTTGTTCTTAATTGGTCAGAACTTGCTTACTTTCACACGTTGGAGAGGCGTTGACCCCGAAAGAGGAAACGGTGTAGCCAGAGGAGCTATTTACCCTGCTTTACGTACCTATACTGCTGGTGCTAATATTACATTCTAAACCAAAAAACAGCTTCCGATATGAAATTGAAATATATTAAATCTATCCTGCTTGCTTCTGCTCTCGTGGTTTCTACGGGAGCTTGCAAGAAAGTTTTAGAGCCTGAACTGACTTACGCTATTGAGGCAAGCCGTTTGAAAACCATCATTGATTTTGAACGCGTACTCAACGGTGCTTACGCTACTATGCGTGATGTAGGCTATTACAGCTTTGGTTATTCCAATGGAGGTGATGTACCTACCGATAACCTATTGGAAACAACTGCTTCACTTGGCAATAACCGCCCCTTAGCTCAATGGTATTACACGATTGGTAGTGGTGTGGTAAGTCGTGTGTGGCTATCGCCTTATAGAGCTATCAACCAAGCCAATGCGGTGTTGGATAATATTGATAATTTGCAAGAAACCGTACCAGGTCAGAAAAATAGAATAAAAGGGCAAGCCTTAGCAATTAGAGCCTTAGCTCATTTTGACCTAATGCGTTTCTTTGCGGCAAGTTACAATAGAAACTCTGATGCCTTTGGCGTAGCTATCAAGAAAAAAAGTGAGGCAACTTATCCCCCTCGTAATACCGTAAAAGAGTGCTACGACTTCATCTATGACGACCTTACGCAAGCAGAAGAGTTACTATCTGATATTGATGTGCCTATCAATTCTGGAAGTCGTAAAATACGCTTAGATATACACGGAGTAAGGGCTTTAAGGGCAAGGGTTTCGCTTTATGCAAAACAATGGGACGATGCAAAAAAATATGCAGATTTGGTAATCAATGAAAGTGGTGTTAGTCTTGGTGGAATTACAGCAGGTGTAGGAGTTACGGCAGGGGCTATCAATAATACTACGACCTTCCAAAGTGTATGGTTCAATGATTTGAATAGCGTTGCCGAAACTATCTTTGCTGTTGCTTTCAATGTGGGGCAAGGTTCGCCAGGCTTTTTCCCTAGCGACGGTATGAACGCCTTCACGGTATCAAACAATTGGATTTCTTTGTTTGGTACAAATCCCACAGCCGATGTTCGCTACAACGTAACCTATAACCCAAGTGCCTCGCCTGCTTCAAATTCTTACTTGAAATTTACAGGTAGATTTACAGGTACGGCATTACCTCGCGATGGAAACGTAGATGTAAAAGTATTCAGAATTGCTGAAATGTACTTGATACGAGCCGAAGCAAATGCAAACTTGGGTAATGATAATGCCGCAAGAAGCGATATTAGGCTTCTTCGCCAAAATAGAATTAGCGGTTACAATCCCGTTACAGATGTTATCCCTGATGTGTTAGAGGCAATACAAATTGAAAGACGCAAAGAGTTGGTAGGCGAAGGACACAGATGGTTTGATGCAAAACGTTACAATATTGGTTTTGATAGAGGTGCTTCACCAGGAAGCGGGGACTGCCCTGCTACCGCCCCCGATTGCAGTTTAAGTGCGGGCGATAAGCGTTTTGTGTTCCCTATACCTCAATCAGAAATCTTAGCAAATCCTGCTATGAAAAATCAGCAAAATCCAGGTTGGTAATTTTTAAATTTTGAAAATATTATGAGAAGCATACAATATTCTTTCCTATTACTTGCAGGCTGGCTTATTTTAGCCGCCTGCGAAAAATCAAGACCTGTACTCTATACGGGTGAGAAGTTTGTGCATTTTGAAGATACCTTGTTGCGTATCAATGAGTCGGCGGCTAAAACCGATGCGAATGGAGATGTAGAAAAAATCCCCGCTATCGCTACCATTCGTATCAATAGAGCAACTACTGATATTTCCAAAGAATTGTCAGTTTCATTTAGCGTAAAAGCAAAATACGTTACTACCGATACCGTTACAGGCTCACCTACTTTTGGCGAGGAAATAGAATTAGGTGATGTGCCTCAAACGGCTTACTATCTTTCAAGTCCCTCGGCAGTTACTATTAAGGCAGGTGAGGCTTTTGCATTCATTACAGTTACAGCCATTGATAATGATGTAACCGATGGTAATAAAAAGCTAACTTTCACCCTTGAAAGTGCTTCTGATGCTTCTTTTACCTTAGGCTATCCCGGTCCTGCCAAGAAAGCTAAATCTATGGATTTGTACATAGATGATGATGATTGCCCCTTGGATATTAACGATTTTGTAGGAACTTTAAAAGTAGAAGATGAGTCCTTAGGGGGGATTACACCCGTTAATCATAGCTATAACATTACTTCTACGCAAGTAAGTCCTACTTCTATTCAAGTTTTAGGCTTGTATGACCCTGTAACGAGGTTTCCTTCTCCTACACCTTGTCCTGCACCTGTTGTAATTGTTTTTAATGAAGTAACTAAAGATGTGCTACTTAGTCCATCTACACAAGTAGCTTATTACAGGGCAGGTAGCTGTCCAGGTACAGCCAATCCCCGTGTGGTTTATTTAGAACCTTCGCTTCCTTCTAAATTGAACACTTGTGAGAAAAGTTTTACTTTAAACTATTACGTGAGAAACCCATCAGCCTCTGGACCTTTTGATTTAGTGCTTAGTCTTATTAAGAAAAATTAGTTTTCTATCAAAAAAAGATTTTGAATATGAAAAAAATATTTAACATACAAAATACATTCCTCGCTCTAACTCTTTTAGTAGCTTTTGCCGCTTGTAAAAGAGACAAGCAAGATGTAGTTCTGCAACCTCGTAACGAAAGAGACATAGTAGAGGTAATGCAGCGTGAAACCAAGGGCGATTTTACGATGTTCTTGGAAGCCTTGAAGGTAACAGGTTTAGACCAACTGCTTAGCGTAGAACCTAACAAAGAGCCTACCAAACGATATGTAGTGTTCGCTCCCACCAATAAAGCCTTTGGTGCATTGCTTTTGCAGTTTGGTGTGAATACGGTCAATCAGTTAGACCTTACCATTCTTACTGAAACCATAAAAGCTCATATCTACGAAATACCCGGTGATGCCAAGAAGAATTTTAAACTCAAAGATATGGGTGAAGGTACTTACCCCTCGCTACAACAAAGCAGAGATATTGTGGTAAGTATCAGTTGCGACGAAGTGCCTTATATCAATGGTAAAACCGTTGTTGCTTTTGAAAGAGCCGCTAAAAACGGACACGTAGTAGCTGTGGAGGATATTCTCTTCACCCCTGCCTCTACCCTCGCCCAAGTGCTTCGCAACGACCCCGAGCTATCTATTTTAAATCAATTGATTGGCAAAGCAGGTTTGACAGGTGTATTTGAAGATTTGAGCAAGCAATATACTATCATTGCCCCCTCTAATCAAGGCTTCATAGATTACAATATGCTTCCTCAAAATTTCAATACTCCTGCCGAGTTAGCCTTGTTAGACTCTGTGTTACGTTATCACGTAATCGCCGGCAGATACTACTCTTTGAGTATGTGCGACCAAAAGCCTTATGTTACTTTGCTTGGGCAAGACATACAAACCGATGCAAGAGGTACTTGGGGCGGAAGATACAACGATTGGGTAGATTATTTGGAAAGGAATGCTAACTTTGCTCGCAATGGTGTTGTGCATAAGGTAGATTATCCAATGATACCTGCTTTCATCAACATTCGCCAGCGAATAGCTCAACTGCCTGAAACCCCAAGCAACCCTAACGACTCTTATGCTATCGCAAAACAAGCTCTTGCACTTACAGGTTTAGATGTGGAGTTGGAGAGAGTGGATAGAGTTACGGTGCTATTGCCTAATGATGCCGCCTTCAATGCATTTTTGGCTCTCAATAATATCAATTCTATTTACGACATACCCGTTGCTACACTTACCGAACTAATGAAGTTTCACGTACTTACACGAAGAATGTTCTTCTTAGACCTTAGCCCTGCTAGTGGTCCTTTGGTAAGTGTGAAAACACTACAAGGTGAAAATATGAATACTCCTCGTAGAACAGGAACTACAGCTACCTCGGTGGCAGGTGCAACGGAGTATGTAGGGATACCTTCTTTATTTAACAACAATCCTGCGGGTAGAATTGATATGAAGCTCAGCAATGGTAATATTCATTGTATCCGTAAAGTTCAAGTACCAAAGGCAGTAAAGTTGAAGCAAGTGCCTTAGTAAAATAACACAAAAAATACTTCAAAAAAACCCGATAAACTCCTTATCGGGTTTTTGGTTTGTGAATAAAAGAAATAATGGAAAATAAAAAGTATCACATTCCTGTACTTTTAAAAACTTCGGTTCAATATCTGCTAAAAAATAAAAATGGCATTTTTGTAGACCTAACCTTCGGTGGAGGCGGACATTCACGCCATTTATTAGAAGAAATATCCGAAAATGCAAAACTAATAGCCTTTGACCAAGATGCTGACGCCCAACAAAATGCGATAGATTTAGAAAAAAACTATCCAAATTTTCGGTTTATCAAACAAAACTTTCGCTTTCTGCAAAAGTCTTTACAAGAAATCGGCATCACACAAGTTGATGGCATTCTTGCCGATTTGGGGGTATCTTCGCATCAATTCGATACTCCCGAAAGAGGTTTTTCGTTTCGGTTCGATGCTCGCTTAGATATGCGAATGAACCAAACGCAAGAAATAGATGCGGCTTATGTTGTAAATAATTATTCAGAACAAGAGCTACACAAAATTTTTGGAATGTATGGCGAGATAAAAAATGCCAAAACCTTAGCTCAAACTATTGTAAAAACACGAAAAATTAAAACTATTGCAACTACCCAAGACCTCAAAAACGCTATTGCCGACTGCCTGCCCAAAAAGGAAATCAACAAATATTTAGCCCAAGTATTTCAGGCTTTGCGGATAGAAGTAAATCAGGAACTCAAAGCGTTAGAAGAATTTTTGTTACAAACTGCCGATGTACTTGCCCCTGACGGACGTTTGGTGATTATTTCGTATCATTCTTTAGAAGACAGGTTGGTAAAAAATTTTTTGCAGAAAGGAAAATTCTACGGCGAAGTAGAAAAAGATTTCTATGGAAACCCTATCAAACCTTTTGAGTTAATAGAGAAACTTATCGTACCTACCGAGCAAGAAATAGCAGTAAATCCACGAGCCAGAAGTGCCAAAATGCGTGTAGCAAAGAGAGTTTCACAGTAATTCTTTTTGCTACAAACTTTATCCATTAAGAGCCAAGAAAGTTACTGCTCCAGCCAAAAAGCCAAATAGGGCTAAGACAGAAATTCTGCGTAGATACCACGTAAAACTGATGTCTTCCATTCCCATAGCCGCTACGCCTGCCGCTGAACCGATAATCAAAATGCTTCCGCCTGTACCTGTGGTATAAGCCAAAAGTAACCACAATTGGCTATCCATAGGATATTGAGCCAAAGAATACATATTTTGTGCCGCCGCCAGCAAAGGAACATTATCTACCACCGACGAAGCCGCCCCAATAATCATTGCAATAATATCTAAATTACCAACAGAGTTATTTAAAAAATCAGCGAAGTTGGCTAAAATATGCGTAGCTTCTAATGCTCCCACAGCCAGCAAAATTCCAAGAAAAAACAAAATACTTGCCGTATCGATACGAGAAAGAGCGTGAGCTACCGAAAGAGGGCGGCGACGTTCATCATCTTTATTGCTATGGATAATTTCTGAAAATACCCAAACCAAGCCCAAACCTAATAAAATTCCCATATACGGCGGCAGATGTGTAACGGTCTTGAACACAGGTACCAAAAGCAAAATACTTATTCCCAGAATAAGCATCTTTTTGCCATCGGGGTTTGGCTCAAAATTGCGAGCATCTTGTTGCGAAATATCTTGCTTTGGCAATTTGAACTGATAGTAAAGCAGCGGCACAAGCACACAAACCAAACTTGGAACAAATACTTTTGTGATAACAGCAGGAGCAGAAACCTGCCCTTTTATCCAAAGCATCGTGGTAGTTACATCGCCTATAGGCGACCAAGCCCCGCCTGCATTGGCACAAATAATCATTATCCCAATAAACAGTAGTCTTTGCTCTCTATCTTTGATAACTTTTCGCAAAATAGAAACCATTACAATCGCCGTAGTAAGGTTATCAATAACAGCCGAAAGGAAAAAAGATAAACCCGCCATTACCCACAACAGCCTCTTGTTGTTTTTCGTGTTGATTTGGTTCTTGACAATATCGAAACCATCGTGAGCATCGATTAGCTCTACGATTGTCATAGCTCCCATTAAGAAAAATAAAATTTGTGAAATTTCGGCTAAATGATGTGATAATTGTTCGGAAACGAGTTCTTTATTTTCAGAAGCAACAATGTAAATTGCCCAGCAAAGCGTACCTGTAATAAGTGCCGAGGCGGTTTTGTTAAGTTTGATGTTGTGTTCTAAGGCAATGAGCAGATAGCCGAAAGAGAAAATAATAATAAGTGAAACAATCATAATGCTGGTGTGTAAAAAATATTCGCAAAATTACTGAATTAAAACGTGAGTACCAAGAAAATAGTATCTTAAAAACTTCGCTTTGTAGATAAATTGGCTTATCGGGCAACGAAATATTTTAAAAGTAGTATATTTGCAAGCTAAACGATTTTTGAAAGAAAGTATGAAGCTATTTACTTCCATAGTTATTCTGCTGAGCATAATAAGCAATTTGCATGCACAAGATTACATCATAAACAGCAACGGCGATACCTTGCGTGTGTATATTATCAAGTCTTTCAAGGCTACTAATACCCAAAAACTCACCTACAAAATAGCTCCTGAAAGCACAAGTGAAGAAATCTTCACTCCTGATAAAGTGCGTGCCTTTATGGCAGGAGTTCTTCACGTGAGTGTAAAAGTAAAACGCGAAACAGGTGAGGAACAAATCTTTTTGCAGGAAATCATTGCCAAAGGGAAAATCAAACTTTACAAAGGAATTGACGAAAACGGCAATCCTGAATATTTTATTCGTAAAGAAGAAACAATTTTACCTATTGATAGAAGTAATTTGGAAAGTTTTATAGAGCAAAACTTCACTGATTGCCCCGCTTTCAACAAAGAAAAATATCTGCCACTACCCAACGAAGCCTACCGCCAAGATTTTTTGATGGATTTGGTTTCGCATTACAATCATTGCCTTGATGAAAATATCCCCTACATACGTTATTACGAACCAACTAAAAGACGAAAACAAAGAGATGAACTGCACCTTGGCGTAAAAGCAGGAGGTGGTATGCAAGAATATGCTTACCGCTCATTCGGGACAGGTGCTAACGCCGAACTCCTCTATGGAGAAGGTTTATTCAATTGGAAACCCAGTTTTTCAGTAGGTTTTTACGGAAACGTTCAGTATGGAAAAGTTTTTGGAATGTATCTGGAAGCTACCTATCTGTACAGAAATACCCAATCTACCGACCAAAGAATAGAACTGAATTTCAGTGGTATCAACTTGCCTTTTTATGGTGAGTTTAAGATGTTGCACAAGAAAAAAATAAATCCTTTCATCGGATTAGGGCTAAATGTGCTTGTAGGTATTGCTCAAAAATACAAATTCAACGACCCACCCAATATTGTACAGCTTCGCCCGTTGAGCATCAGCCCAGTGAGTTTTGGGTATTTATTTAACTTTGGCACGTATATTCAGACAGCCAATAAACCCCTAAAATTTGAATTCCGCTTTACGGAAGATTTTTTTGAGGTCAATAACCGAACTTTTGGCGATGATAAAATGAGAGTGGCAAACTTTATGCTTACATTTAGTTATCCTTTGCTCTAAAATTTTTCAGAAATGCAGGAGTTTGTATAATTAAAACATCACTAAAAACATAGTATGGTGTAGTATTTGTGTTCAATTATCAATGTTCAATTATCAATGAACAGTGAACAATGATAATTGATAACTGATAATTGATAATTGATAAGACAAAGGCAATCTCAAACTGCCTACTGGCAAATGAGATAGAGGGCGTTGTAGTTCGTCCAATGAATATGAGTGTTTTTTTGAAATGCTCATAAATCATAAACAAATTTTATAGTACTACAAAATGCTATGAAGTTTGAAACTATTGGAAAGAAATTGATGCAAAGGAAAAAGCCTACTTGATGATTTTGATAAAAATTCTTAGCAATAAGGCTACAAACCTATTGTAAATATATCACAAAAAATATAGTATGGCATAGTATTTGTTATGTATAAAATACTAATTTTTTATTGTTGAGGTTGAACATAATGCGAAAGGCAATCCCAAACTGTCTTACGACTAATGGGATAGAGGACTTTGTAGTAAGTCCAGTAAGGATAACTCCGAAAGGATACTATCCTTACAAACAAGTTTCATAGTGCTATAAAATACTATGAAACTTGATACTATGCACAAAATCAGAATGGTAAGTCATCGCTTGGAGTACTTTCTATAGTGGGGGGTACATAGGAAGTTTCCTCTGAATTATTTCCTTGTGTATGTTGTGAGGGCGTATTTTCATTGTGAGAACTTCCACTCATAGGACCACCAAGCAAAGTAAGATTTTGCCCTAAGACTTCGGTAATATAACGAGTTTGCCCATCTTTTTCGTAAGAACGGCTCGCTAATTTTCCCTCAATATACACTTGCTTGCCTTTTTTCACGTATTTCTCTATGACATCAACCACAGGTCCCCAAAACACAATATTATGCCATTCGGTTTTTTCTACGGGTTTGCCTTCTCTATCTTTGTATCTTTCCGAAGTAGCCAAAGAAAAAGAAGCTTTTTTACCGTTCTCAAAAGAAATGATGTCGGGGTCTTTACCGACATTTCCAATCAAGATTACTTTATTTACGCCTGCCATATAACAATAAACTTTTAAGGTTTGTAATTCTGAAAAAACTATCCAAACTTAAATATTTTTTTTATCTTATCAAACTTGTTTATCTTGAAAAACCAAGATTTATTACTTTTTATAGTCTTCTTCTTCGTCTATATCGTCTATTAGTAGGTTCTTGGTTCTTTCAAGCATTTTGCCAAAAAAATTGCTGATAGGCGAATCTTTTTTATTTTTCGTTTCACTTTTTCTTTGGGCAAAGTTGCTATTACTATTCGAGGTGGCTTGGAAGAGGTCTCGATCGTCTAAGGCTCTAAATCCTGCCAATACTAACCCGATGGCGGTAGCATACGTAGGTTGTTTCACCAAATCTATGTTTGTTTTGTTGAGATATTCGGTAGGATAACCTATACGGATAGGCAATCCTGTATGTAAGCCGAATAAATCCTGTAAGCCGTCAAGTAAAGCACCTCCTCCTGTAAGTACAATACCCTGAGATAGCATATTGTAGTATCCCGAGCGTATAATTTCTTTATGAACATCTTCAATGATTTCAGTCATTCGAGCTTCTATGATAGAAGCAAGGTTTCTAAGAGATATTTCTTTCGTTGGACGGTTACGCGAACCGGGTATGGATACCACCTCGTAGCTTTTGGCTTGTTCGGCTATAGCTTTACCAAAACGAACTTTTAGTAATTCTGCTTGATTTTCAGGAATGATACAGCCTTGCTTAATATCGGAGGTAATCACTTTCCCCCCAAATGGAATTACGGCAGAATGTCTGATAATGTTGTTGTGGAAAATGGCTATATCGGTTGTCCCACCGCCAATATCTACCAAGCACACTCCCTCTTCTCTCTCTTCTTTGCTCAAAACTGCCAAACTTGAAGCAATAGGTTCTAGTATAAGTTCTTCTATGGTCAGTCCTGCTTTTTTTACACATCTATTGATGTTGTTTAAAGAGGCTGTTTCAGCGGTGATGATATGAAAATTCGCCTCTAATTTGACCCCCGACATACCAATGGGGTCTATAATCCCTGATTCTTTATCCACCACGAAATCTTGGGGCATTACATGCAAGATTTGTGTACCTGGCTCGGTAGGAATTTTATACATATCATTTATCAAACGCAAAACATCTTCCGAAGAAATTTCATCTTCGGTAGATTGACGCGTAATACTCCCTCTTTGTACCGTACTTTTGATATGTTGCCCCGCAATACCTACATTCACCAACTCAATAGCAATATTAGACATCATAGAGGCTTGCTTTACAGCCTGTGTAATTGCCTCAACGGTTTTATCTATGTTAATGACTACTCCACGAGTAACTCCTTCGGAAGGGGCTTTGCCTACTCCCAAAATCTCGATTCTGTTTTTGTCTTGTTCATCTCTACGAGCCACTACAACACATACCTTCGTGCTACCTATATCTAAGCCAGCTACAATTTTTTTATCTTTTTGCATATTCACAAACAACCTGTTGATGATACCTTAAAGTTATTTTTTTGTAAGTATTCCAACCTTTTCGGGGAAGGATATGGCGATAAACAATTTCTAACTTTTTCAACTTGCTTTCCCAATCATTCAGGTCTCCAAAAATAATTTCAGCATTGGAAAAGAGTAAATACATGCTAAGATTTTCTCCTTTCTTATCTATTTGAGTAATCTGGGTACTTAGCGACTCGGAAGAAGTAATAAAGTTTAGCAAAGCTAACAATTTTTTATCACTTTCTTTCGTTTTGAAGTCAAAATATGCATTATCTAAACTTAAAACCAAACAATGTGGCGTATATTTTTTTGATAAAGGTATTTTTTTGCCCTTTTTATCTAAATAAAAACTTTCTTTCGGACTTAACACTCTCACTACGGGGCGAGCAATTTGCACAAAAACTGCCAACTCTCCATTCAATTTTTTGCTAATGCTACAATTTTCTACAAAAGGATTTGCCTTGATACGTCTTTCTAATTGCTTTGTATTGATAAGGCGGTAGGGCGTATTGAGTAAGAATTCCCTACCACTGCTATCCAAAAGGCTCTGAATATCTTGCTCATCAAGAAAAAAATTACCTCCGTTGTAATCAATTTGAATATGTAATTTTTGACAGATTTTATTATGATAATAATTTCCCGAAAAGCCCAGAATTATCAAAAGGCTTAATACCAATAACAACCATCTAACCTCTTTGCGTAATTTTGGTATTCTCATTTTCACAAATCAAAAAAAAATTTTTTTACATTCTTGGCACTGCTGATGCTGTTTCTCCGTAAAAGCCTCTTTTACAACAAGCAAAAGATGTTGCCATCGGCTAGTAGGCTGATAAGGTTGCACCTCAAACGAAAGGCAATAAGGACAAATACGAACCGCCTCGTCGCCTGCTTCCAAAAAAATCTGTTTAACCCTCTCTACGTCTTGCTCTCTGATTTTGAGTTTAATTCCGCCTAATGCGTTAGCATAGGCAAGTTGCATACTGACTACGTTCTCGTCAAACAAAAAGCATATCAGCCCCTCGCTTTCTAACTTCGTTTTCCACAGATGGGCTTCTATGGCATTATCAAACACTTTCGCTGTGAGCAGTTTCAAAGCATTTAGTCTTGTTTAAGTTCTTGTTGTATATCGTTTTTTAGTTTTTGTTCTTTTTGCTTTTGTTTAATTTCTTTGCTTGATACTCTGCTTGGTGCATTTAGGGGCAAACCCGAAGGTGAAGCAGGTTGAGAAATAACTCTTTTTATCACCTTCATCTGACGATAACCTTTTTCATCTCTTTCATAAGCATAGATTAAGCCTCTGTAAGGGTACAAAATTTCGCCTTTCCGAGAGCTTGCCAGTAGTGTTCCTTGTTTCTCGTTAGGGTGATATTTGGGCTTTTTCTCTTTGTATTTTTGGTATCGAGGCATATCTTTTTTCCACATAAACCTGCCCGGACGCAATTTACGCACATTGTAAGGAGTAGCTCTGTATTTTTGGAGTTGTCGGTTGCTAAGTTTGGACTTGCGGGGATAGTATTTTATCTTCAAAGCCCCCAAAGACGTTGCCATTCTGTGGGAGCGTTTCTGGCGGATTTTTTGCCAATTTACGTATTTTATATTTCCCAAGTAGTTTTGTTGTTTGCGAGTATTGTAGGTAATCGCCTTTTTGCGTTTTTCCAAAAAGCCGTATTTGATAGTCCCCCCTGTAAATTGATCGTAGCCTCTGCGAAATTCGTGTGGCTTAAATTTGTAATTAGAGATAAACTTATCGTAGCCTGTACGTTTTTGATACGGTTGAAACTTGGTATTGGAAACAAATTTATCGTAGCCTCTGCGAAACTCGTGTGGTCTGAATTTGTAATTAGAGATAAACTTATCGTAGCCTGTACGTTTTTGATACGGTTGAAACTTGGTATTGGAAACAAATTTATCGTAGCCTCTGCGAAATTGATGAGGTTTATATTTGGTTTTTGATAGAAAGCGAGCGAAACCTGTTTGTTTCTCTCTCGGATAGAGCGGGTCTGTGCCTCTGAACTGGCTTTGTCCTATTACTTTGGGGACTTGCGTATAGCGTTTTTCACCTGCATTGTAGCCCGAAATCACGGTTCTTTGCTTGGGTATCTTCTCTGAACCTCTCGATTGTACGCCTTCGGCTGGTTTGCCTCTTTTTTTGAGGCGATATTTATTCGTAAGAACAGGCTTCTTGGTGGCTTCATTATCTTTTCGTTGAGCCACAACCTCCTGAAAACAAAACATCAGGCAGATGAAAAAAATAATATGGAAACAAATGTTTTTCAAGCAAGAATTAATTTTTATTTGTATCTTCTTTGGGTGTTTCTTTTTGTTCTTCTGTTGGGGGGTCTGTTTCTTATTGTTCGTCTTGCGACTTTTTAGACTTTTTAGATTTTTTCGGCTTTTTGTTGTCTTTTACATCAGGAAACAACTCTTTATCTTTGATAAATTTCTTTTCTTTTCTAAACAACCTACTTTTCTCGGCACGAGAAGCATATTGTACTTTGCGTACCTTCCCAACTTTTTTTACCTTCCCTGTCTTTTTATTTCTTTGTACAATAATATAGTTTGAGGGTTCGTAGTTTTCATCAGGAATTCCAAATGCTCCTACTTCTTGATAGGTGGCACAGGTAGAACGCTTTTTACAACTCCCTAAGGCTATTAGTATGGTTAAGGCTATGAAAAAAAGGCGTGTTTTCATAGAAAAGTTTTTGAATTTTGTCTTTCGTATTTGCTTTCAAATATACAAAATCGCTTGCAAACCTCTTGCAAATATTATGCGTTTTTTATTTTTAGTTTGCCTGATAGTCAAAAAAAACTTAAACTTGCATTTGATTTTTCATCAAAACATTCTGCAACAATGAAAAAACTATTCGCGTTAGCACTGATATTTTCTGCAATTTCTTGTAAAACCTCTCAAAAAATAAGTAGTAGCACCTCAAAAGAGCCTATCTTGATGTTCGTGGGCGACTTGCCTGTTACCGTGTCAGAGTTTAAGTATGTTTATGAAAAAAATAATCCGAGCAAAGATAGCTTGTATATGGAGGCATCGCTACGCGAGTATTTAGACCTTTATACGAAATTCAAACTAAAAGTAGTAGATGCCCAAAAAAATGGCATAGACACCACGCGTGAGTTTAAAATCGAACTGCTTGGCTACGAAATGCAGTTTGCTCGTCCTTACCTGATTTCAAAAGATGCTGACGACAAACTCGTACGCGAGACCTATGAGCGTTTGCAAGAGGAAATCAATGCTTCGCATATTCTTGTTAAGCTAAGTCCCGAAGCCGAACCCCAAGATACCTTAGCCGCCTACAACAAAATCAAACAAATTAGAGAAAAAGCCCTAAAAGGTGAAGACTTCGCAACGCTGGCTCGTAGCTATTCCGAAGACCCTTCGGCAAGTACAAATGGAGGTAATTTGGGGTATTTTACAGCGTTACAAATGGTGTATCCCTTTGAGACTGCCGCCTACAAAACCCCCAAAGGACAAATTTCGGATATTGTAAGGACAAATTTTGGCTATCATATTATCAAAGTCTTAGACCGACGCCCCAGCAGTGGTAAAATTACCGTTGCCCATATTATGCTTCGTACCATTAAAGGCACAAACGAGCAAGATTCTATTGCTTTGCGTAAAAAAGCATTTGAAATTTACGAAAAAGCTAAAAAAGGTGAAGACTGGAATCAATTGGTAATGCAATTTTCGGAAGATGCCAATACCAAAAACAACGGCGGACAGCTCCGAGAGTTCGGTGTAGGCGACCTCATCCCCGAGTTTGAAAACGTTGCTTTTGCCCTTCAAAACCCCAACGACATATCCGAGCCTGTCTATACTCCTTACGGTTGGCATATCATCAAACTGATTTCAAAAAGAAAAAGAGAAACCTTTGAAGAAGCCGAGAATGGTATCAGAAACAGAGTACAACGCGACTCTCGCTCCGAAGTGAGCAAAAACGCATCTTTGGAAAGACTTAGAAAACTCAATAACCTCAAAATCAATCAGAAAATATTAGAAAAAGCCATTAAAGAAGTAGATACTACCTTGCTCAAAGGTAATTGGGACTACCCGCCCAACAAGAAAAACCTAAAAGATGTTATCGCAACTTTTGAAAGCAAAGAAGCAGGAAAAAAACATAACGTTACGGTCAATGATTTTTATTCTTACCTCAAACGCAGCCAACAAGCCCGCACCGACCTCAAAAATCCACAACATTATGCCCGCTTGCTTTGGCAGAAATTCATTGATGATGAAACCGTCGATTTTGAAAAAAATATTTTAGAATACAAATACCACGACTACAAAATGCTTAAACAAGAGTATCGCGAAGGTATGATGCTCTTTGCAATGATGAACGAAAAAGTTTGGGGAAAAGCTATCAAAGATACCACAGGGGCAAGGAAATATTACGAAAACAATAAAGAAAAATATATGTGGGGCGAAAGAGCTTTCGCTACTATCTTTGACGCCGCAAACGAAAAAATCCTCAAAGAAGTTGAAGAAAAAATAAACGAAAAACCACCTTATCTGCTCAAAAACTTTGTCAAAACGCCTATACTCACCTACAAAAAAGACCAACTGCTCGTAGATGAAAAATATTTGCCCGAATTGGACAGACTCGCCACCGAACTCAACAACGACCCCTCTTTGCTTTTGGAAATTTCAGGACATATGGATAAAAGCGAACGTCCCAAGACACTCTCGGCTGATAGAACTAAACAAGTGTTTGACTATCTGTTCAGAAAAAATATCAACCCCAACCAAGCCATACGCAAAGACGTAGGTACAGCAATGCCCGGCACCAAAGCCAATAAAAAACCTAATAGCCGTGTAGAATTGCAAATGTATTCGTATTCTCTCAAAGGAATTGAAAGAGAAATAAATGCCGAAAATCCGCTTAATCTGAAAATTACTGAACTACGCCCCTACGAAAAAGGAAGCAATCCGTTGTTCGCTCAAATCCCTTGGCAAGAAGGCAAACATAAAATCACGCAAAATGGACGTTTTCTGTTGGTGCATATTAGTAGCATTGAAAAGCCACGTATCAAAACTTTTGAAGAAGCAAGAGGTCTGGTGATTTCAGATTATCAGAGTTATTTGGAAAAAGAATGGTTAGACGAACTTGCGAAAAAATATCCCGTAAAATTGCAAGAAGAAGAACTGAAAAAACTGATTAAAAAATAACTGAAACAAGAAAAACGCTCTAAAAAATTTGATTTAGAGCGTTTCTTACTTTGGAACAAAACTCAAAAGCTAAACTTGCAAAGTACCTTTTTTGGCGGCATCTTTGATGGCTTGCTCAATGCCTTTTCTGTTGATGCTACGCAATGCCTTAGTTGAGACTTTTAAAGTTATCCACTTATCTTCCTCAGCTAAATAAAACTTTTTGGTTTTCAGGTTAATATCAAACCTTCTTTTGGTTTTATTGTTAGCATGAGAAACGTTGTTTCCTATTCGGGGTCTTTTTCCTGTTAATTGACAAACTCTCGCCATAAAAATAAAATTGAATATAAAACAAAAACTTAACAGATAAGCACTTACAAAAATCTTGTAAGTGCCTGCTATTTTCAGTGATTCCGTTTGGATTCGAACCAAAGACCTACTGCTTAGAAGGCAGTTGCTCTATCCAGCTGAGCTACGGAACCATTTACTATTTTTGCAATAGTTCTTTATTTAGTGGGTGCAAATTTAGCTTAAAATTATTAAAAGTCAAATTTTTTTGGCAAAAAAACTCATTTTGACCAAAATAAAAAACTAGCATTAAACTTTTTGTCTAATGCTAGTTCCAAAAACTTCTCGGATTAGCTGTTACTTGGCAGGTATCAACTGAATAACAGACATAGGTTCGCCTTGTTTTGCTCCCTCTGCGTTTTCCAATTGAAGTTTATCTGCTGTAATAAGTTTGATAGTAAAACGAGTAACGTTGCCATTGCTACTTGTCTGCACCAAGGTTTTGTTATTGTCTTCAAGTTTCCAAGTACCCGATTGCATTTCTCCCATCATTCCCAACTCCATTGCTCCACCTGCTTTGTACTCCATAGTAATCATAGCGGCGAACATTGGCATCATTTCGGCTTGTTGGTCAAGTTCGTCTGCTTGTTCGGGGTTGGTAGCACGGATTTTTTCGGCTTCTTTTTTGAAAGTAGCTTTCAAAAACTCACCATCAAATTGCCATTTCTTGATAAGTAGTTGTTCTGTGTTGGCAGAAGTCGTACTTACAGAGCTAACATCAGCATCTCTACTTTTCTTTTCTTTTTTCTTTTTTTGGGCATCAGCCTCGTTGAATGTGAATAGCAATACTGCTACACAAAACAACACTTGCAAGGTCTTTTTCATTGGAATAGGTATTTTTGAATTTTTGAATAATAAAATTGTAATCGCAAAACTAATGCCAAATTTTGTAATATCCTACTAAATAGAAAGCTCTTTTTTGTAGAGTTTTAATTTTCTTTTCGTAATATTTTTACTAATTTTGCGTAAAATTTTGAGAAACCTCCAAAAAGCCTAAAATCTATGAGCAAAAAAGTAACTGAAACTACCGAAAAAACTCGTTATTCGGAAGAAGAACTTAAAGAGTTTGAAACGCTCATCTTAAAAAAATTAGAACAAGCTAAGCGAGAACTTGCTGAACTTAAAGAAACTCTCACTAAAAAAAATGACCCAGGTACAGATGCTACCGCAAGCAACTCTAAACTTATGGAAGATGGCTCAGACACCTTAGAAAAAGAAAACGTTATGCAACTTGCCGCCCGTCAGCAGAAATTTATTCAGCAGTTAGAGTACGCACTTATTCGCATAAAAAATGGCACGTATGGGCTTTGCATCGATACAGGCAAACTTATCCCCAAAGAACGTTTGATGATTGTCCCTCATACGCAGCACTCTATTGAAGCCAAGATGAGCAAAAAATAATGGATTTTTTACAAAACCATATCGAGGCTCTTATTTTCGTTGCTACCGAACCGATAAACGTAGCTGAAATCAGGGCTTGTTTGGTAGAAATGTTTGAAGCCGACATTCCCGAAGAAAATATCATAGAAGCCATTGAAAAGCTACAAAAAAAATACGAAGAAGACATCTATGCCTTTCAGATTTATGCGATGGCTGGTGGTTATCAGTTTCTTACCAAACCTGCGTATCAGGCAAGTATTAGTATTTTACTAAAACAAAAGTCTAAAAAAAGGCTTTCAAACGCCGCCCTCGAGACGCTGGCAATCGTTGCCTACAAACAACCTATTACCAAAACAGAAATAGAACAAATCAGAGGTGTGAATAGCGATTATGCTATCCAAAAACTTTTAGAAAAAGAATTACTTATCATCAAAGGAAAATCCGATGCCGTAGGAAGACCTCTACTCTATGGCACAAGCGATAAATTTATGGATTATTTTGGAATTAACAGCCTCAAAGATTTGCCACAACCCAAAGATATTCTGCCCGATGAAAATTTTATTGGTGAAAAAAATGAATGAAAAACAAAATTTTATTTTTATGAAAAAAAACTTATGCCTCCTTGCCTTTTTGCTTATCGTTCTTTTTAATGCTTGTAAAAAAGAAGAACAACAAGAGTCACAAGAAGAAGATTACACCGAAAACACTCAAAAACAAGAACCAAACAACACAAGCACACCTCAGAACGCAAACCAACAGCGAGTAGGGCTAAATGTAGGCGATACTGCCCCGAATTTTACACTCAACACCCCTGACGGCAAACCTGTCAATCTTTATTCGCTTAGAGGCAAAACACTTTTGATAGATTTTTGGGCGGCTTGGTGCAGACCTTGCCGTATGGAAAACCCCAACGTAGTTGCCGCTTACGAAAAATTCAAAGATAAAGGTTTTGATATTTTAGGCGTGTCGTTAGACCAAGATAGAGAGGCTTGGCTCAAAGCCATAGAAAAAGACAAACTCACTTGGACGCAAGTTTCAGACCTGAAATTCTGGGACTCACCCGTGGTAGCACTTTATCAGGTGGAAGGTATCCCGATGAATTTTTTGCTCGATAAAGAAGGTAAAATTATTGCCAAAAACTTGCGTGGCGAAGCCTTAGAAGCAACACTTAAAAAGGTACTTCCCTGAAAATCAGGTAGCTTTCTAAAATTTCGGATTTTGGGAAAGTTTGTAGAATAAAAGCATAATCTTTGTGATGCAATATCTTATCCAATCGGCTCTTGTAATTGATGCTAACAGCCCTTTCCATTTGCAAAAAAAAGATATTTTGATTGAAAATGGTATCATCAAAACTATTTCAGAAAACATAAAGTCCGAAGATATTGCTCAAACGATAAGTTCAGAAAATCTTTGCGTAAATATCGGTCTGATGGACTTACGTTGCCACGTTCCTGACTTAGGTTTTGAGTTCAAAGAAACCTTAGAAACGGCTCGCAAGGCGGCAGCAGCAGGCGGTTTTACCGAAATTTGCTTGCTTCCCAATATGAACCCCCCACTCGATAGCAAAGATAGCTTGGCTTATGTTCTCAAAGATAATGATAAAAATTTAGTCAAAACCCATCCGATAGCGGCTCTTAGCCTGAAAACGAAGGGCGAAGACCTTAGCGAAATGTTAGATTTACACCGAGCAGGGGCAGTGGCTTTTTCCGATGGCTTGCAATGTGTGCATAATACCGATATTTTGCTGAAAACACTGCTTTATCTGCAACCTGTTGAGGCTTTGCTCATTCAGCGTCCCGAAGAGCAGACCCTCACACGCTACGGACAAATGAACGAAGGAATCGTAGCTACACACTTAGGACTGAAAGGCTTGCCCTCACTTGCCGAAGTGCTTATCATACAAAGAGATTTAGAAATTTTGCGTTATACAGGCGGAAAAATTCATTTTTCTTGCATCTCTTCACAAAAATCCGTAGCACTTATCAGGCAAGCCAAACAAGAAGGACTTGCCGTAACCTGCGATGTGAGTGCTAATCATCTCTATTTTACGGAAGAAAAACTCTACGATTTTGATACAAATTTTAAATTAAATCCTCCCCTACGAACCGAAACCGATAGACAAGCCCTTTGGCAAGGCATTGCAGACGACACGATAGATGCTATTGTCTCTGACCACCAGCCACAAGATACCGAAAACAAAGAATTGGAGTTTGACTTGGCGGCATTTGGAGCTATAGGCTTACAAACTGCTCTTTTGGCAACAAATACAAAAAGAGATACAATCAGCCTTGAAAAAATTGTAGAGAAGTTTTGCCAAAATCCGAGAAAAATTTTACAAAAAAATATTCCTTGTATCAAAGAAGGAGAAGTGGCAAATTTGTGTGTTTGGGACAGCAAACAAGAAAGCGTTTTTACAAAAGAAAGCATACTTTCCAAATCTAAAAACTCACCATTTATCGGCGAAACACTCAAAGGAAAAATTTATGCTGTGTTCAATGATAAGCAAGCCTGCTTTTTTTCGTAGAAAAATCCTTATTTTTGGCTAATTTCGTGCCTAAATCAGACTTTAAATTCTCAGAAAAGTGATAAATTTTTTCAGAAGTAGCTCTGTTGCAGGTACATTGCTGTTAGCCCTATTTTTTTTGGCAGTTCGTTTGCCTGCCGAGTGGCTCAATACCAACCTGCTCCCGATAGAAATAAAACATTTGGCTTTAGCCGAAAAAATGGCACAAGGCAATTGGCTGTACGTTGATATATGGGATAATACCGCTCCGCTATCGGCTTTTGTATATGCAATTTTGTATCTTTTATTTGGCAAGACACTCTGGGTTCATCATTTGCTTGCAGGTGTGCTTGTTTTTTTGCAGGCTATTCAATGGAATTTTTGGCTTGTTCGTACCAAAATGTACCAAGAACGCAACCAGATACCCGCTATTGTGTATCTGCTTTTGGCTTCGTTATGGACGGATTGCTACGCTCTCAGCCCCGAACTGATGGCAAATACTTTTTTGATAGTCGCTCTCGGTAACACCCTTTTACACCTCAACGACCAACAAACCAACGAAAAACCTTTTGAAATAGGCGTTTATTTGGGAGTAGCCACGATGTTTCATTTTCCTGCTGTTTTTATTTTATTTGGGATTGTCATTTCCTTTTTGCTGTTTTCAGGGACAAAATTCAGAGAGTACGTTCTGTTGTGTTTTGGTCTTATTTTGCCTTTTTTATTGTTGGGAGTAGCTTTTTATTTTAAAGACAGCTTTGATGTATTCGTAGATTTTTTCGTATGGAGTGGTTTTAGATTACCTAAAAATTACTCACTCTCTTTTTTACATTATGCTGTAATTTTTTCTGTGCCAATTGTTTTGGTATTGTTTAGCTTTCTTGCCTTGTTGCAGAGTGTGGGTTTTATCAACTATCAAGTTCGTTGCCAACAAACTATGCTGATAGTGATGTTGTTTGCCTTATTAGGAGTTTTTTTTTTCTTCCGAAATTGCCGTTTATACAAGTGCGATGTTATGGTGTAGTGCTTCGTTTTTTGTTGCTCACTTGTTTTTGTTGTTCAAAAGAAAGTTTTTAAGAAATTTTGTTTTTTTTAGTTTTGTACTGATAAGTTTGGGAATAAATTATGTTTATTTGCTTCGCTTAGTTCCCAAAGAAGTTGAGCAGTTTTTGCCTTATCCTGCTGGCTTATCTATGCCTGCATTTAAAAACAAAAAAATATGGGTTTTAGACAAAAAATGGGAATATTACCTCTACAATCAGGCGGCAAGTCCGTACTTTCATTGGGATTTGTCTAAAAAGTACTTGCAAAAAGTTGATTATTACGACATACAAGCCGAAATATACGAAAGGCTCTCCCAAAACGCTCCTGAAATTATCATAGGACATCAGCCTACCATTGAGGCTATATTCAAAAGATTGCCTACATTTGCAAAACAATATAGGCTCAAAGAAAATTATTGGGAGAAGATAGATTAAAAAGCAAAATAAAGTTTTGAAAAGAACTAAATTTCCAAACAATTTTCTGTTTTGTAAAATACCGAAGTTGCCGAGCACAAAGCAACTACTGGCACCATACCGATAAAATCAATTTTTTTGTAGCCTTTTTCAAGCATAAAATTTAAGTAATTCAACTTTTTTATTCGTTCTTAGAAAATGATTGTTTAATCAAGTGTAAAAAAATATAACCCCCAAAATTTGGCTCAATGCCGATGTCCGTTACAATTATGGTATCAGTAATATCAGCAAACTGGCAAACGATGAGTTGCGAAACCAACATTTTGCAATAATGGTAGGCGTAAGTATCGGTTTTAGAGATTACGATGAAAAAACAGGAACTTTCTCTAAACCACAAGATGAGAAGAAAAAGTAAATACATTTGCCAAAATTTAAAGGCAGATTTAAAGTTTGGCAAACTTTTCTTATCATCTGAGCATTTTCACGGCTTTTTGCAAACCTGCTATCAGCGTATCAATTTCCTCAAAGGTATTATAGACAGCAAAAGAGGCTCGCGTCGTTCCCGAAAGACCGAGATACTTCATCAGTGGTTGCGTGCAGTGATGTCCTGTCCGAACAGCAATGCCTTGTGTGTCTAAGAGCGTACCTACGTCTGCGTGATGAATATCCTCAAAAACAAAGGAAATCACACTTGCCTTTTCTTGGGCTGTACCAACGATTTTCAGCCCTTCAATTTCGCAAATACGTTGAGTAGCGTATTCTAAAAGTTTTTGCTCGTGTGCGGCGATGTTGCTTTTGCCTATTTCATTTACAAAATCTAAGGCTTTGGCAAAGGCAATTACATCGGCAATGTTGGGTGTGCCTGCCTCGAACTTGAAAGGCAAGTCGTTATAGGTGGTTTTTTCAAAACTTACTTCTTTTATCATTTCGCCACCACCGTGGTAAGGCGGAATAGCCTCTAAAATTTCTCTTTTGCCATACAAAGCCCCTATGCCCGTAGGAGCATAAACTTTATGCCCCGAAAAAGCATAAAAATCACAATCCAAATCTTGCACATCAATTTCCAAATGCACGGCTCCTTGTGCCCCATCAACCAAAAATTTTGCCCCTATCTCGTGAGCTTTGGCTATCATCTGCTTGATAGGATTGATTGTGCCTAAGGCATTGGAAATATGTACAACAGAAACTAATTTAGTACGTGGCGAAAGCAATTTTTCGTATTCTTCAAAAATAATTTCTCCCGCCTGATTGATAGGAATTACTTTCAAAATTGCTCCTTTCTCTTCGCAAAGCATCTGCCAAGGAACAATGTTGGAATGATGCTCCATTGTAGAGATAATGATTTCATCGCCTTCATTTATGAATTTTCGCCCGAAAGTGCTGGCTACCAAATTGATGCCTTCGGTTGTTCCTCGTGTGAAAATAATTTCATCGGAACTTTTTGCATTGAGAAATTCGGCAACTTTTTGGCGAGTTTGCTCATAAATTTCGGTGGCTTTGGCAGCTAAATAATGAGCCCCGCGATGTATATTTGCATTGTAGCTTTCGTAATAATTTTTGAGTGCCTCAATTACGCTACGAGGTTTTTGCGAGGTAGCCGCATTATCCAAATACACAAGTGGCTTGTTATGAACTTTTACTTGCAATATCGGAAATTGCTCTCTAATGGATTTTATATCTAAAACAGCAGTGGATTGCATAAAGAACTTGGATTTTATTAGATAAACTTTAAAACAAAACATTTACAACAAGAAAAGTGTTGCGAAATTGGGACTTTCTTTTTTGTTTTGAAAAAAATACTTGCAACAAAGCACTAAAAAAAACATTCTTTACGTTTAGAATTAAACTTTTACAATTATGGCAAACAAAAGAAGTTCAGGCATCGGCTTATTCAGAGTGATAGGCATTACGGTTGTGATGATAGTTATTCTGGTTGTGATGAGTAGTGCCTGCAAACGTATTGATGCAGGACACGTAGGTTTAATCGTAAAACTTTACGGCTCAGAAAAAGGCGTACAAGATGTAACCGAAACAACAGGCTGGGTTTGGTATAATCCTTTCACTACGCAAATCTATGAGTTTCCTACTTTTGTGCAAAATGTCGTTTTCACGAGAGATGCTACCGAAGGAAGCCGTGCCAACGAAGAATTTAGAGTAACAACCAAAGATGGTTTAGTAGTTTCTTTTGATGTATCGATGAACTACCGCGTTGCACCCAACAAAGCCGCCGAAATCTTCAAAAAATACAGAAAACCTTTGGAAGAATTAGACAAAACCATTATGCGTAACTACATGCGTGATGCCTACAACAAGGTTTCGGGTAAATACACTGCCGAGCAACTCTACGAAAATAAAGTGCAATTCCAAACAGAGTCGGAAAATGAAATAAAAGATTTTTTGGGTAAAGAAGGTTTCATCGTAGAGCAGGTTGTACTGCTAAACGAGTTGCGTTTGCCACAAGGCGTAGTGGATAACATCAATGCCAAAATCAATGCAAGGCAAATTGCCCTCAAAAAAGAGCAAGAAGTAGCCCAAGAACGTGCCGAAGCCCAAAAAGAAATTGAAAAAGCCAAAGGTTATGCCGAGGCAATGCGTATCCGTGCCGAAGCCGAAGCCGAATACAACAGAAAATTAGCCGAGTCTATCTCTCCAAATCTGATTGAATACGAAAAAATTAAAAAATGGAATGGACAAACCCCTAGTGTAGTAGGCTCAGGAGGTGGACTCATCATTCAACCAAAATGATTTTTTAAGTTTTATTCAAAAAACAATGAGCAAAAAGAAAAAGTCTAACAAAATTATTTGGTATCTACTGGCTGTTGTGGTAGTTTTGGTGGTGGTTTCGGTAGTGATGAGCAAAGGCAAGAAAAACCTTGAAGCCGTAGAAATCAGCGAGGTAAAATTAGTTACCATTACCGAAAAAGTGGGGGCTTCGGGCAAGGTACAACCCGAAACCGAAGTAAAACTAAGCCCCGATGTATCAGGCGAAATTACCGAACTTTACGTAAGAGAAGGCGACTCCGTAGTAAAAGGACAACTGCTCCTGCGTATTCGTCCCGATAACTACGAACTTGCTGTACAACGCTCCCAAGCCTCGCTCAATACCTCCAAAGCCGCCTTGGCTCAGGCTCAAGCCAGACAGCTTCAAGCCGAAGCCCAACTGATACGCTCCAAAGCCAATTATGAACGCCAAAAAGCCCTTTTTGAGCAAAAAGTTATTTCACAATTAGAATTTGAGCAGGCTACTGCCGAGTACAAAGTGGCTCAACAAGAACTTGAAGCCGCTAAGCAAAATGTCATCTCTGCTCAATACAACATACAAAGTGCCACAAGCACCGTCAATGAAACTATCCAAAACCTTACGCGTACCTCGGTTTATGCTCCTATGAGTGGCATCATTTCCAAACTTGCCGTAGAAAAAGGCGAACGCGTGGTAGGTACTGCCCAGATGGCAGGCACAGAACTGCTCCGTATCGCTAACCTCAACGATATGGAAGTGCGTGTTGATGTCAATGAAAACGATATTATTCGTGTTTCTTTGGGCGATACCGCTGACGTGGAAGTAGAAGCCTACCGCAATCGTAAATTTAAAGGAGTAGTTACCTCCATTGCCAACACCGCTAATCAGGCTCTTACGGCTGAATCAGTAACCGAGTTTCAGGTGAAAGTGCGTATTCTCAGTGATTCTTACAAAGACCTTAAAGCCAAAAGTGGCAGACTTTCTCCCTTCCGACCTGGCACAAGTGCCAGCGTAGAGATTATCACCGAAACCAAAAAAGATGTTTTGGCTGTTCCCTTAGCGGCTGTGGTTGCCAAAAGCCCCGAAGAGATTAGCAAAATAAGTTCTCAAAAAGAACAAGCCAAGCCAAAAGAAGTAAAACAAGAAAAAAATGGCGAGAAAAAATCAGAAAAACAAGAATACGTGTTTGTCTATAAACCCGAAAGTAAAAAAGTAGAACTCAGACAAGTAAGTACAGGTATTAGCGATTTTGAAAATATTGAAATTACAAAAGGCTTAAAAGTAGGTGAAAAAATTGTAGTTGCCCCTTTTCAGGCAATTGATAAAAAACTGAAAGATGGTGACGAAGTGCAAATCGTAGAAAATAAAAAAACTAAAAAATAAGGTTTATGCTTCAATTTTTAAAATTTGTAGGAGCAACCATCGTAGGTTTGTTCCTGTTCGCATTGATAGCAATTTTTGTTTTGGTAGGAATTGCCTCCTCATTGGGAACTTCGGAAAAGCCCAAAGTAGAGGAAAATTCAGTTCTTTTACTGAATTTATCACGCCCTATTGCCGAAAGAGGTAGCGAAAATAATCCCTTAGAAGACTTGGACTTGCCCATTAGTGCCGTTGATGGCAAGTTAGGTTTGTTAGAAATTGTGCAAGCAATCAAAAACGCTAAAAACGACAAGAAAATCAAAGGTATCTACCTCAACACGCAAAGTGTAGCGGCAGGTTATGCCACACTCAAAGAAATTCGCGATGCGTTGGTAGATTTCAAACAATCTAATAAGTTTATTTATGCCTATGGCGAATACTACACTGAAGGAGCATATTATTTGGCTTCGGTAGCTGATAAAATTTTTCTCAACCCCGCAGGATTGGTAGAATTTAACGGCTTGTACAATGAAATTCCGTTCCTGAAAGGCGTTTTAGAAAAATTAGAAGTAAAACCCGAAGTATTTAGAGTAGGAGAATTCAAGAGTGCTGTTGAGCCTTTCATTTTAGACAAAATGAGCGAAGCCAATCGCCTGCAAACGAAAGCCTATTTAGAAGCAATCTTTGATGTATTTTTAGATGATGTTGCCCAATCACGAAAAATCGAGAAGCAACGCCTTCGTACTATCTCCGACTCTATGTTGGTTCGCACACCCCAAGATGCCCTTGCAATGCAACTCGTTACCGATATTGGCTATGAAGATGAGATTTTAGAAATCTTGCGAAAAGAGCTAAAAGTGGATAAAAAAGATAAAATCAAGATGGTAGGTGTAAAAAATTATTACAAAACCATTGAACCTAAATACTCAAAAAACAAAATAGCCGTAATTTTTGCTGAAGGGGAAATCAACAGCGGTAAGAGTGGCGAAGACAATATTGGTTCAGAAACAATCGTGCAAGAACTACGCAAATTGCGTAAAGATGATAAAGTAAAAGCTATTGTATTGCGTATCAACTCGCCTGGGGGCAGTGCTTTGGCTTCCGATGTGATGTGGCGTGAAATCGTGCTTACTAAGAAAGAAAAGCCTGTAATTGCCTCTATGTCTGATGTTGCCGCCTCGGGTGGCTACTATATGGCAATGGCTTGCGATACGATTGTGGCTCAAAAAAATACGATTACAGGTTCTATTGGTGTGTTTGGTTTGTTATTTAATGCTGAAAATTTGCTTAAAAATAAAATAGGCGTAACTACCGACCGCGTCAGCACGGGCAAGTTCTCGGACTTGGGCAATCCTGTTCGCAGTTTTTCGCAAGAAGAACGCAATATCATTCAGGCAAGTGTAGAACGCACCTACGAAACCTTTACGACCAAAGCCGCCGAAGGCAGAAAAATGAGCCTCGAAGCCCTGAAAAAAGTTGCCTCAGGACGTGTGTGGGCAGGAAGCCAAGCCAAAGAAATCGGGTTGGTAGATGTTTTCGGTGGGCTTGATGATGCTATCCATATTGCCGCCAAAAAAGCCAAAGTAGAAAAAGACTATCAAGTGAAATATTATCCTGTTCAGCAAGACTTTTTCAGCAAACTGACAGGAAAAAGCAAAGAAGAAACACTCATCAAAGAGCATTTGGGAGAAGAAGCATTTGCCTATTACAAAACTATGCAAAGACTTAAAAACTGGCAAGGCGTACAGGCTCGTTTGCCTTTTGATGTGATAATAAAGTAGATAGGCACAACTTACGTATCTACACGCCTCACCTCACAATATTGCCCAAAACTTGGGCAATTTCTTTTTCTGTATTCTTTAATAAAATATGAATTTGTAAAGCTCTGTCTTGGTCATCTTCGGTTTCTGCCCTTTGCAATACTTTTTTGTTGTCTTCAATCATTTTTTGTACTACTCGCCATTTCAAACGCATAATGTGTGTATAGGCTACGTTGTCTAATTTTTCATCTTTTTTGGGTACAAAGACTTCCTTTTTTTCCCAATTTGGGCTAACCTCGTATCGGTCAGTGATGAGATTGACAACTGCCTCACGCATACGGCTATCGGGCGATTGCAAAAAATAACGGCTATCTATCAAATTACCTTCTCTTAAATTCTGCCTAAAAATTTGTAAGATTTCATTAAAAACAGGTGTTTCAAAATTTATTCCTTCAATTTCTTGTAAAAGATACTCTGCAAAAACCTTATCGTTGCCTATGGGATAGTTTGCATAGCATAACAGCAGGCGTATGCTCTCTTGTTCTTGGTAATACAAAGCATCATATTCTATTCTTTTTTGTTCTAAAAAATCTTTTTCAGGTTCAATGGGCAACTCTATCGGCAGATTTTCTTGATTTTTTTTGCTTTCTTTTAGTAAAATTTTGTTGCCCTCGTTTATCAAAATATTTTCATCTATTCCAAACAATTGGCTACATTCCTTGAAAAATACATTTCGCTTAATTATGTCGGGGATTTTCACAATACTGCTCACTACTTCTCTGATAGCTTCACCTTTGCGGAAAGGGTCGTTTTCTATGTTTTTGAGCAAAAAATTGGTTTTAAAAACAATAAAATCTTTGGCATTTTGGCTAATGTAGCTAAGCATTGCGTTAGTGCCATTTTTTTGGACGAAGCTATCGGGGTCTTCGTTTTCGGGTAGCCAAACGATTTTTACGTTCAAACCTTCTTCCAAAATAATATCTAAACCTCTAAGGGCGGCGTTCAGTCCTGCGGTATCGCCATCGTAGAGCAAAATGATTTCGTCGCAGAAACGCCTAATCAAACGTACTTGCTCGTGAGTGAGTGAAGTACCCGATGAGGCAACCACATTTTCTATGCCTGCTTGGTGTAAAGAAACCACATCGGCATAGCCTTCCACCAAGAGACAATGTTTTTGGTTGAGAATAGCTGTTTTCGCCTGAAAAAGCCCATATAAAACCTTGCTTTTCTGATAGACAAGTGTTTCGGGAGAGTTGATATATTTGGCAATAGATTTATCTTTTTTGAGTGTTCTACCACCGAAGGCAATCACACGCCCCGAAACATTGTGAATCGGGAAAATTACTCTTTCGCGAAAACGGTCGTAGTATTCGTTTTTGCCTTCTTTTTGGATAATCAGCCCTGCTTTTTCTAAGATTTCGGCTTTATAGCCTTTTCTGATGGCAGTTCGGTAGAGCGTGTCCCACTCGGTAGAGCTATAACCGAGTTCAAACTTTTTGATAATAGCCTCGTTGAAACCTCTTTCTTTGAAGTAGCTAAGTCCGATACTTTTGCCCTCATCGGTATAAAAAAGTTGTTCTTGAAAAAACTCTTTGGCAAATTTAAGAGCAATGAGCAGGCTATCGCGTTCGTTTTGTTCTTGGACTTCTTCTGCCGTAGGTTTTTGTAATGCCTCTTCGGGGAGTTGTATTTTGTATTTTTGGGCTAATTGCCTGAGAGCCTCGCCATAGCTTACTCCTTCTATTTCCATAATAAAATTAACCGCATCACCGCCTTTTCCACAACCAAAGCATTTGTAAATACCTTTGGCAGGTGATACAAAAAATGAGGGAGTACGTTCGTTATGAAACGGACAACAAGCCTTAAAGTCTTTGCCAGATTTCTGCAAATTCACATAGTCCCGTATCACTTCGGTAATATCGGCGGCTTGGTAAATTTTTTCTACGATGTCGGCAGGAATACGCATTTTGTTTTGAAGTAATGTGAGCAAAAGCAATATACAAGAAAAAAAGGATTTTGGCAAGTTCTGAGAAAGTCAAACGTTTTGTTTTTATTTTACTAAGTTTAGAAAATTTTTGTTATCTCGCAAAAACTCAAATTCCAAATCTTTTTGGGCTTTTAGTTTGAGTTTTTCATCTTTTTGTAAAGATTTTTTCAGAAAATTTATGGCTTCTTGTTCGTTGCCTTTCCGTGCCGCTACTACTGCCAAAAGATACAAACCCAGAGCATCATCTTGATTTTTTTCAAGATAAAAAACTGCTTTATCGTACTGGTGAGCAAGCAAAGCCGCTAAGGCTTTATTGGTATTGGCTTCTATGTTGTTTCCTGCTTTTTCAAAAAGTTCTAAGGCTTGTTTGTATTTTTTATCTCTACTGCTCTGAGCCTTGCGAGCTACCTGCAAGCCTTTCTGAAAGTTGATGAACTCTTGCAGATAAGTATTTTCGGAGTTGGTGGCAAGTAATTTCGTTTTGAAATGTTCGCTTTTATTGGAGTTTCTTAATTTTTGATAAATTGTCATTAGATTAAAAAAAGTTTCTGCTTTTTGCTCAATGTTGGCGGCTACTTCGAGATGATACAAACTTTTTTGCAAATCCGAAGAATCTTTATGTTTTTGATATTTTTGCCAATACCACAAACCTAAATTATGGTGTGCCGTAGGGTTACTTTCTGTATCAATCAGGAGTTGGTAATAATTGATAGGCTCTTGCAGAGTAGTGTCGGGAACGGAAAGACGTACATAACGCAACGAGGGGTACAAATCGCTGACTATTTGCGAGTAATAGGGCTTTTTTCGCAAACTAATTTCTAAACCTTCGAGCGATTGGCTATTTTGAAGCAAATTTTTTATTTCTTGTTTTTGAGAAGGGTTAAAGTTTTTGCTATCAAGTAGTTTGATAATTTCTTGTTTTACTTCTTTAAGCGAGTGAATTTGCAACTCTACCGAAACATCATTTTTAATTTTTTTCAGATAGTCTTTGATGCTTTCAGCTCGTTTTTGGGCTAATTGTAGGTTTTCTTCTGCCTCTCCTTCGGGTGAGCAAGAGGCTTCTATGAGAATTTTTTGATTGTTTTTCGCCAAAATCTCTAAAATTTCGTGCTTTGAATTATCTATATTCAATTTCCAACTACCTCTCGCAAAAGGTACAAACAAAGTCGGGAGAGTGGTGTGAGGCTGTGCCAAGTGTAAATACAGCAAAGTATCTGCCTGTTGCTCTCTGAATAAAGCCGCAGTTTGAATAATTCCTTTGCCTATCAAAAAATAACTATCACTCGATTTTTGTTTTTTCTTGGTGTAATAATACCCCTTGGCAAGTACGCTTCCCTCGTTTTTATCATTTTGAAAAGGAAATTCAAAATCAATTTCTTGGATTTGCTCATCTCCTTTCAATTTGCTTTTTTCAAAATTGATGCGACCGAGTTCGAGTAAATAATTGCCCTTTTGGGAATAAGGATAATCGGAAAAATAAAACCTTAGTTCGTAATTCTTTTTCTTGTATTTTTGTATGATTTTGGTGGGTACAGCAACACGGATACTGCCTTTTACGTTGCCTCCGTGCATTTCTAAGGGCGAAGGAAGTAAGGATATTCTTTGGCTTTGGGTGAGTTTTTTTAGGAATTTACTACTGTTACAGGCTTGTAACGAAAAAATAAATATGGTAAAAAAGCAAATTTGACAAATTTTTTGTGCTTTTTTAATTTTTTCTTTATACATTTGGAATTGTTTTTTATCTTGCACAAAGTTATCAAAACATTTGGTCTTTTAAAGGCATTTTTTAAGATGAAAAAGTTTAAGAGTTTCGTGGAATTGCACGCATTTGGCGTGTGTACGCGTTTGGGGGAAAAAATGGGTATGTCCATCTCTAACATTCGTCTATTTTTTATTTACACTACTTTTCTTACTTTGGGTTCTCCTATTGTGATTTATTTGATTTTGGCTTTCATTATGGATATTCGCAGGTATTTGCGTAGAGCCAACAACCCGAGTGTTTGGGATATTTAGATTTGATATGAGCAGAGAATTACTCTTTAAAAGAAAAAACCTCTACAAGACTAATCAAGTAGAGGTTTCTTTATTATGACAAAAACTAAACCACTGCAAAAGGATATTCGTTTTTCTCTATCAACACTTGTGCGATGCGTTGGCAAGTTTCTTTTTTATTGATAGGCTCGATTTTGGTAAATCTACGCAAGCCCATTAGCATTGCTCTTTGCTCGTCGCCTATGGCAAATGAATTGATAGCATCTTTACCTGCTTTCGTAAATACATCAAGCGACTCGTGCAGGTATAGCAAAGCTAAATCTTTTTCGGTCTGACAGGCTTTTTCGCCACGTAGTTGCACGAGTTTTTCTACACGCAAAAGTGCCGATTCGGATACGAAAACCTCTATGAGCATATCTGCCAAGTACATCATAATTTCTTGCTCTTCGGTAAGTTTGTTTCCGAATTTCTGTGCAGCGGCACCTACTACCATCAAAATTGCCTTTTTCATACCTTTGAGCAAGGCTTTTTCGGCGGCGAAAAATTCGCTATAATCAGGTGTAGAAAAATCAGGAACAGACATCAACTCTTTGGCAACGGCTTGGGCTTGAGCAAGTACATCTAATTCACCTTTCATTGCTCTTTTCAAGATAGTACCCACGGCAAGCATACGATTGATTTCATTGGTGCCTTCAAAAATTCGGTTGATACGCGAGTCTCTGTAAGCACGTTCCACAGGCGACTCGGCAGAGTAACCCATACCTCCATAAATTTGTACAGCTTCATCAACAGCAAAATCTAAGGTTTCTGAACCGTGTACCTTCATAATGGCACACTCAATCGCAAATTGCTCGAAACTTTTGAGTTTGGCAGTTGCCTCGTCCATTCCTTGTGCTATAAAAGCCTGAATAGCATCTTCAATGTTTTGCCCTACACGGTAGTTGGCAGAATCGGTGGCGTAGATACGAGCCGCTACCAAAGCCATTTTTTGGCGAATAGCCCCAAAACTATTGATAGAAACCCCAAACTGCTTACGCTCGCGTGCATAATTGATGGCGTGATTGAGAGCCTCTCTTGCTCCGCCACAAGCCGAAGCCGAAAGTTTGATACGCCCGATATTCAGGATATTCACAGCGATTTTGAAGCCATTTTCGCGTGTAGAAAGCATATTTTCCACAGGCACTTTGCAGTCGTTGAAAAATATTTGACGCGTATCCGAACCCTTAATGCCCATTTTCTTTTCAGGTTCGTTCATCGTGATACCTCCGAAACCTTTTTCTACGATAAAAGCAGTAAGATTTTTGTCGTTATCAATTTTTGCAAAAACGATAAACACATCGGCAAAGCCACCATTGGTAATCCACATTTTTTGCCCATTGATGATGTAATATTTGCCATCTTCGCTAAGCGTAGCTTTGGTTTTGCCTGAGTTAGCATCAGAACCGCTATCGGGTTCGGTGAGGCAGTAGGCGGCTTTCCATTCGCCTGTGGCTAATTTGGGCAAATACTTTGCCTTTTGGGCTTCGTTGCCATAGTATTGAATAGGAAGCGTTCCGATACCTGTGTGAGCTGAGAAGGCAACAGCGAAACTATGTCCGCTGCCCAAGTAATCGGCGGCAAGCATCGTAGAGTTGAAATCCATACCGAAACCGCCATATTCGGTGGGTACGCCAATGCCCAATAGTCCTAATTCGCCCACTTTGTCAATCAAAGAGCTAATCAGTTCGGGGGTTTTGGCACTATCTATTTCATCTAAACGAGGTGTAATTTCTTTCGCAATGAAATCCTTACAAGTTTGAGCCAACATTCTTTGCTCCTCGTTGAAATCTTCGGGAATGAATACGGTATGAGCAAGCGTTTCTTTCACTAAGAACTCGCCCCCTTTTACCAATTCTCTTTCTTTATTTTGCACTGTTTCCATTTTGGTAGATTTTATTTGGTGAGACAATCAAAAATCGGAAGTTTATTTTGATAACGTAAAAGTAATAAAAAATGTTATGCAAGCCGAGTATTTTTTGAAAAAAAATTTAGCAACAACAAAAGAAATCCGATTTTTTTGAACTTTTTTTATTTTTTATTGTACTTTTCGGTTAATTTAAGGGTATTGTCTGATAGTTTGCGAGGCGTTTCCAATGAAATTTTTTTATTTAGAAAAATTCTAAATATCATTTTCCTGAGCTAAATCATTTATTTTTTTCGTGATAGGTGCTTATTTTTGCACAAAACAAAGGCTTCTAACAGGTCGTTTGTTCATTGGGCATCAACGGGAAAAATTTATGCATCAGCAATTGAAAGCACTTTGCCTCACACACCACAAGGCTTCGGTAGAAATTAGAGAGCGTTTTGCACTTTCGGATAGCGAAACGAAAGACTTTTTGCTGTACCTGAAAGATGTTTTTCAGATACAAGAGGCTTTGGTAGTTTCTACGTGCAATCGTACTGAAATTTACTATTGCCACGAGGAAAATTTAGATACGCAAATTCTACAAGCACTCGTAGCCTTCAAAGGTGATACGAATCTTGAAAGGTACATTCACCTTTTTGAAAGATTGGCTTATCACGAGGCGGTAGAGCATCTTTTTGAGGTTTCTTTAGGACTTGATTCGCAAATATTGGGCGATTTACAGATTTCCAATCAAATCAAAAAAGCCTATCAGTGGTCAGCCGATTTGCAAATGGCAGGGGCATTTTTGCATCGTTTGTTGCACAGCATATTTTTTACACATAAGAGAGTTTCACAAGAAACAGCTTTCCGCGATGGTGCCGCTTCGGTTTCGTATGCAGCGGTAGAACTTTTACAAGAAATTGCCTTCAACTACCAAGAACCGAAAATATTAGTTTTAGGTGTAGGAGAAATCGGTAAAGATGTTTGTAGGAATTTGAAAGGAAAATTCACCAATGTTGTGGTAATGAATCGTACCAAAGAAAAAGCCGAAAACTTAGCCCAAGAGTGTGATTTTATAGCAAAAGATTTTGAGCAACTTTGGCAAGAAATTGCCGAAGCCGATGTAATAATCTCCTCGGTAGCTACGACACTGATAGGCAAAGAAGATATGCAAAAAATTTCATTAGCTTCACCCAAATATTTCATAGACCTTGCCGTACCACGTAGCATTGCCCCCGATGTAGAAGAACTTGCAGGTTGTATTGTGTATGATATCGACCACCTGCAAAACAAAACCCAAGAAACCCTCGAACGCCGCCGTGCCGAAGTGCCTGCCGTGAGAGCTATTATGCAAACTGCCATCAGCGATTTTGAAGATTGGGCAAAAGAAATGGAAGTTTCGCCTACTATCCAAAAACTCAAAAATGCCTTAGAACAAATCCGTAGAGAAGAACTTACTAAATACAGCAAGAAAATTAGCGAACAAGAAATAGAACTCTTAGACAAAGTAACAGGCAATTTGGTACAAAAAATCTTAAAAATTCCTGTACTTCAACTCAAAGCCGCCTGCAAACGCGGCGAAGCTGAAACATTGATTGACGTACTCAATGATTTGTTTGATTTAGAAAAGAAAGGAGAATTGAAATAGGTATTTTGTAAATTGTACAAATTTGGCTTACAATTCAAAGTAACTTCTTGAAACTATTAGATTGCAGATTTTAAAGCCTTCAGAGTCAAAGACCTGAAGGCTCTTTTATGCAATTATGTTTTTTTCTTCAAATTTAAGTTATAATGTCTAACTTTCTTAATAATATCCAAACAGCAATAATGATAAGAGCAAGTTCGTATTTTCTTTCCAAACTCACCCAATATTTGATAAAACCAACCCTGCGAATGCTCTTAATACTTTCAAAAATAGATGAAATCATTTTGAAGTTTTTTAGAGGAGAAAACTTCCATTTCGCTATTAACAGATTTTTACTTAATTTAGGGCAAATTTAACCTGCAATTTTTTGCCCTTACGTTATGGAATTTGTTTTGTATCATTGCCACAACAGAATTGCCTACATTACGCTCAATCGCCCCGATAAACGAAATGCACTGAACTTTCAGGTAGTTGCAGAACTCAAAGAGGCTTTCAAACAAGCCCAAAGCGATGAAAACGCCAAAGTGATTGTCCTAAAAGCCGAGGGAAAGGTGTTCTGTGCAGGAGCAGATTTAGAGTATTTGCAAACGCTTCAAAAAAATACTTTTGAAGAGAATTTAGCCGACTCTTCGCACCTCAAAGAACTTTTTGAACTTATCTACACGCACCCCAAAATCGTGATAGCTCAAATTCACGGACACGCCATAGCAGGTGGAGCAGGACTGGCAGCGGTTTGTGATTTTTCGTTTAGCGTCCCCGAAGCCCAATTTGGCTATACAGAAGTGAAAATCGGTTTTATTCCTGCGATTGTGATGGTATTTTTGTTGCGTAAAATAGGCGAAGGACGAGCCAAAGAACTCCTCCTTTCAGGCGATTTGATTTCAGCTCAAAAAGCCAAAGAATATGGACTTATCAATTACATCGTAGAAGCCGAAAATTTGGCAAGTGAGGTAGAAAAATTCGCACTACATCTTTGCCGAAATAATTCTGCTCAAAGTCTTGCCACTACCAAGCAAATGATTGCCCGAGTACAAGAAATGCCACTTTCAGAAGCTCTTAACTTTGCCGCCAAGCAAAATGCCACCGCACGCGAAAGCACAGACTGCAAGAAAGGTATCGCCTCGTTTTTAGAAAAAAAGTCTTTGGAGTGGTAGTTTTTTGCCCGCTCAAAACTTTTATAGAATTTAGGTATAGTTTCAAATTTCATAGTATTTTGTAGTACTATGAAATTTGTTTATGATTTATGAGCATTTCAAAAAAACACTCATCTTCATTGGGCGAACTACAACGCCCTCTATCTCATTTGCCAGTAGGCAGTTTGAGATTGCCTTTGTCTTATCAATTATCAGTTATCAATTATCATTGTTCACTGTTCATTGATAATTGAACATTGATAATTGAACATTGAACACTGATAATTGCTCAATGAACATTTTTTTAATACAAAAAACAAAAAAATATATTGTTTTTAATACACTACAAATACTATATCATACTATGTTTTTAGTGATGTTTTAAAAATACAGGCTAACGAAATAAAAAAGTGCCTCTATTTGAGCTAAAAGCTCGACCAGAGGCGAAGCCCCTCACGAGGCATCACAAATTTCGATATTTTTTTCAAAACTCCAAACTTTCTTGCAAGATTTTTTCTATTTTTTGTTTCAAAAGCAATGAAAAGAGCGGTGGTTGTTTATAGAAAAAAAGCTAAAACAATTACAAGAGATTATTTAAAAAGCAGGAAAGCTGAAAAAATTCTGAGAAAATTATTTAGGTGAAAATGCTCCGTACGGGAGGTCTTATTGGTGTGCCTCCCGGAGCGTAGCGGAGAACCCGCATTGCAAGTTTAATTTTTTTCTTTCAAAACTCCAAACTTTTATAAAGAAAAGAACAATGAGGCTATCAAAAAACTATACAGGCTAACGAAATAAAAAAGTGCCTCTATTTGAGCTAAAAGCTCGACCAGAGGCGGAGCCCCTCACGAGGCATCACAAATTTCAATATTTTTTTCAAAACTCCAAACTTTCTTGCAAGATTTTTTCTATTTTTTGTTTCAGCGGTTTTTCCATTCCTACAAAAGTACGCTTAGGCATACGCTCACCTTCGTTGTGCCTGCCTGCATAGATGGTGTTGCTGTAAAATACTCAATCAAAAATGGTTTTATATTTTTCTGTTCTGTACGTTGAGCGTACTTCGGCAAGCTCAGTAACCTAAGCCGAAACGTACAGAAAAACTGATTTTTTGGAGATATTTTTCAAAAACCACTTTTTTTCAAGTATATTTTTGCAAAGATACATAAAATCAGTTAATTTTTAACATTACCGTTTTCGGATAATTTTTCGTAAAACAACGTAGAACAATTTGTTTTTTGTAAAATTTCTTTGGCAAGTCTATCAATTTGAGTTTTATTTACTGCTAAAATATCGTTTTCAATTCTGTTGATTTTATCGGTGTCGCCAAGCATTGCAAAATAACACAAGTTCATGGCTCGGTTGAGCAGTTCTACTTCCGAAAAAAGAAATGTGGATAAGGCTTTATTTTTTACTCTTTCAAGCTCGTTTTCATTGACGCCTTCGCTGATTATTTGCTCAATTACCTCCTCAATAGCTTTGTTGGCTTGTTCTATGCTTACCCCTTGATTGATATGCCCCGACACAACGAGCAAACCCTCATCAACCGAATTAGTAATGTAAGCACTGATGCTGTTGAAAAGTTTTTTTTCTCTGAATAAAGTTTCATACAATCGTGAAGATTTGCCTCGCCCCAAAATATCGCTAAGCAAATCGGTGGCTTGGAAATCTTCGTGCATACGAGCAGGCATTTTATAGGCTTTGTAGATAGCCGAAAGAGGCACATTCGCTTGAGTGTGAGCGATACGTTCTTCGGTTTGTTTAGGTTCTTTGGGCAAATTTCTGATGTAAGGTTTGCCTGCGGGGATTGGCTCAAACCATTTCTTGCACAAAGCCTCTACTTCTGCCACCGAGACATCACCCGCTACGCACAGGTAGGCGTTGTTAGGGATATAGAATTTATAGAAAAAATCTTTCACATCTTGCATCGTAGCTTGCTCTATATGGCTAATTTCTTTGCCGATGGTTGCCCATTTGTAAGGATGCACTTTATAGGCAAGCGGACGCAGTTTAAGCCAAACATCGCCGTAAGGCTGATTAAGGTATCGTTGTTTAAACTCTTCTATTACTACGCTACGTTGGGTTTCAAGCACTTCGGGGTCAAAAGAGAGAGCTAACATTCGGTCTGATTCGAGCCAAAAGGCTGTTTCCAAATTAGCTTTGGGAAGGGTAATGTAGTAGTTGGTAATATCGTTGCTGGTAAAGGCATTATTCTCGCCTCCAACCATTTGCAAGGGAGCATCATACGAAGGGATATGTTTTGAGCCGCCAAACATCAGATGCTCAAACAAATGAGCGAAACCTGTTTTGTTCTCGTCTTCGTCTTTTGCACCTACGTTGTAGAGCAAATTAAAAGCGGCAATAGGAGTAGTTTTATCCTGATGAACCAATACGGTAAGCCCGTTGCTAAGTGTAAATTTTTCGTAAGCGACCATTTTTAATTCAAATTTTACTCATTTTTATTTTTTTTCGGAGCAAACCAACCTTCGGTACTTGTGGAGGTTTCAACTTTTTCTTCTATGTCATCGGGGAGTAGATGAAAGAAATCTAAACCTGTTTCTTTTTCAACTTCTCTTACACTTACTTGGTATTGTCGGTAGTTTTCTTTTTTATTCACATTAGGAACAATAAAAGCAATGGCTCGCATCTCTTTATAGCTAAAAATAATTTTGTAAAAGGCAGGTGGTACGGCAATTTTATTTTTTCTGCCAATAGTAGGCATATTAGGCTTGAAAATGGGACCTGAAACGATATACAGCTCGCCTTTTTTTTCGCCCCAGCGTCGGGTTTGTTCTTCGAGCAGTCGCCAAGTCTCGCGATTGCATAGGGGGTGTTGCGGACTCATATTGCTCATTACGAAGGTTTCGTGCATCATCTTGGCACTTCCTGTGAAATCGCCTGCGGGGGCAAGATGTCCGCGGTCGTAGCCCGAACCAGCATAATCTTGCGGCAGAGCCGAACCTGTGCTTACTTTGCTATCGGGATAAAAGCGTTCATCGGCTCGGGTTACATTTCTCTCCAAATTTTTAGGTGTCATTTTATAGGCAACCCAACGAGCTTGCTCGTATTCTTCGCAATAAGCCAACGTAAAATAAGTATGCTTGATGATTTCGTCTTTGAAAGGTGATTTAGGGATTTCTAATCCTTCGGGTTCCTCTCTTGTTTTTAGTGGTTTCTGTTGAGTTTTCTTGTCGTTGTTGTTGGTGTTTTCAATTTCAAATTCTTTCTCTATTTCTTGTTGTTTCTCTTGTTTTGATTTCTTGTTTTCTACCGGAAAAAATTCTGTCTTCCACTCGTAGAGCTTTTTGGTAATGGTTTGTCTGGGAAAACTTTTTTCAAGAGCAGAAAAACTTTGCTCCAAGAGGGTATTAGGAACAAAAATATACAGCAAAAGCAAACCTGCTCCCCCAAAAATTAAACTTCTGACTACATACGTTTTTAGTTTTTTCATTGTTCTTCAATAGTTTTTAATTTTTTTCTCCAAAAGATACGGATAAATTACAAAATAATACACCACCAAAGTCAGCGAACCAAAGATAATTAGCAGTTTGAAAATCAAAGGCATATTGGCGTATCGTGTAACGAAACTTTCAATAAAAGCGGCTATCAAGAAAAATGGTACAAGCCCAAGCATAATTTTGCCACCGAGTTCTGCACCACGCCTGAAAGAATCTCTGCGAGTATAAGTTTGCGGAAAAAATATACTGTTGCCCATTACAATTCCTGCCGTACCTGCCATCACGATAGACCAAATTTCAATCGTGCCGTGTAGCCAAATCACGCCTGCCGATTCCCAAAGCAAATTTTCTTTAAAAAAAAGTGTCTGAAAAGTTCCCAACATTACTCCATTGACAAAAAGAATGTAAGCCGTACCAATTGAAAGAAAACAAAAAGCAGGAATGCCGACAATTTCTGCGAAGCCTCCCCACACAAAAGTAATAAAAGCAACACGAATATTGTTAAAAGCTATTCTCAAAAACATTGTAATCGGTTCTTCTCCCTGATACACGCCCATAGGATTGCCTTCTTTTATGTTGCGTAAGGTTATATTGACGTATCCATCACCTAAAATTCCTCTTGCAAACTCATAATCACCACTTTCATCATTCAGCACCGAAACCACACCAATAAGCGTGGAAAGGATAAAAATAGCAAAAGCAACGAGCATTGGTTTCCTGACACGAGCCATCGTCAGGGGTAAATCCTTTTTCCAGAAATGAATAATCTGTTCCCAACGGATATTTTGTTGCTTGTAGATAGTTTGATGAACACGAGCCGTAAGAGCATTGAGATACTTGGTTACGGGGCTTTGTGTGTGATGAGTACGGGCATACGAGAGGTCATCTGAAAGTTCTATAAATATTTCACCAAGTCTATCGGGGTGTATTTGTTCTATTTGGCGAGTTTCTCGCTCAATATTCTCCCATTTTTGTTTATTTTTTCTCAAAAAAAGTCCTTCCTTCATACATTTACATCATTTGTGGCAAGGCGAGCCTGCCTGTTTGTCGGCATCTGATAATATCACAAGCCAAATAAATAGCTTGCAACATAGAATTGGGGTTAGCAAGATTTTTGCCTGCGATGTTGTAGGCAGTACCGTGGTCGGGCGAGGTGCGTACAATAGGCAAACCAGCCGTAAAATTTACTCCATTCTCAAACGCAATTGTTTTGAAGGCAGTAAGCCCTTGGTCGTGATACATTGCCAAAACGGCATCGTAAGAAAGATATTTTCGGCTACCAAAAAAGCCATCGGCAGGGAAAGCCCCATACACTAAGTTTCCTTGTCTTCTAAACTCTTTGATAACAGGTTCAATGATTTCCTTTTCTTCTGTTCCGAGCAGTCCTTCCTCGCCTGCGTGAGGGTTCAGCCCCAAAACAGCAATTTTGGGTTTCTGAATACCAAAATCTTTTTGTAAAGTTTGTAAAAGAACTTGCAGTTTGGCTTGTAATTTTTCTTTGGTAATTGCCTGACTGACATCTTTCAAGGGCAAATGTCCCGTAAGCAAAGCTACTCGCAACTCCTCGCTTATCATACACATCAGCGTGTTGGGGCTATAGAAGTTTTCGGCAAAATACTCGGTATGCCCCACAAACTGAAAATGCTCGTTCTGAATGTTGTATTTGTTGATAGGGGCGGTAACTACGCCTTGCAATGCCCCTCTTAGTAGGTCTTTGGTACAAGCCTCCAAGCAAGCAAAGGCGGCTTTTCCAGCCTCTTGGGTTACTTGTCCAGGAGCAATTTCGGCATCTTCTATGCAATTTATCAGATTGATTCTCTTGGGGTTGGCTTGTTCTACTTCTTTGATGACTTGTGCGAAGAAGTCGTCTTGCCCTATCAGTTTGCGGTATTTGTTTAGGATTTTTAGCGAACCGTAAATGATAGGTGTGCATAGCGTAAGCAAGCGGCTATCAGAAAGGGCTTTGAGAATAACCTCAGGACCTACGCCGTTGTAGTCGCCGAGAGTTATGCCAATCAGGGGCTTTTCGTCGCTTATTTTTTTAGGATTGCTCATCGTAAAAATTTGGAATAGTTGTTTTGAAAAAGTGTCGGATAGCTCAATGAATTTCAGCGTAGATTAAGTTTTCATCATTTCTGCCTCTTTTAGTTTAAAAACTCAGATATGGTCTTTTTGATTTTTTATCATATCATAGAGTAATTCTCTGGCTCTGTGTAATTGTGCTTTTACGGTGCCAATAGGGATTTCAAGTTCTTCGGCAATTTCTTGGTAGGCTCTTTCTTCAAAATATCGCATTGAAACTAATTTTCTGTATTTTGAAGGAAGTCGGGCTACCAATTTTTGCATCAGTTCTGCTTTCTGCGAACGAATGGCATTTTCCTGCGGATTTGCATTTTCGTCGGCGATGTCCAAATCAAAATCTTCGTTTTCGGTACTATTGTAAAGATTGTTGATGCTGAAAGTTTCATTGTTTTTCTTTTTTCGCATAAAATCAATGCAATTGTTGGTAGCTATCTTAAACAGCCAAGTGCTGAAGGTGTAGTCTTGCTTAAATTTATCTAAATTTTTGAAGGCTTTGGCAAAAGCCTCGATGGTGAGGTCTTCGGCATCATCTACGTTGCGTACCATTTTCAGAATAACGTGATAGAGTGAGCGGTTGTAGCGTTTCATTAGTTCGGCAAAAGCATTTTGGTCGCCTTCTTTGGCAAGTTCTACGAGGCGAAAATCGTAAAGGGCTTTCTGTGAAAAATCTTTGTCCTCTAACTCCATTGTTCGGGCTTTCTGAAAAATGCTTTTGTGCCTAAAAATACAATAAAAAAAGCATACACACAATCAAATAAAAGCCAAGATACGTAAGATGTTTCGGATTTCAATTTTTTTGCGTTAAAATATTGCGTTGTAGCCCAAAAAAATAGTCTGAAAGCAAGAAAACCTATCCAAACCCAATGTATCGGCTCTATTTTTGAATAATTCCATAGAGTAGCAAAAACTGCCCAAGGCAAGCCAAACCAAAACAGAGCGTGCATTGCATTTTGCCAGCCTAAAAGCAAGATATGTTTTTTCTTATAGAATTTTCCTACGCTAAGGTGTCGGTTTTTTTGTGTTTTCCAGCTATGCCAAGTAGTTTTGGGGTACGAAAGCACGTGGGCTTCGGGGTGTATGCAGATAGCAGTATTTTGAGCAGTAGCATTAGCATTTACGAAAAGGTCATCATCGCCACCTACAATTTTCAGGTGCTTGTTGAAGCCCTTGCTTCGCAAGAAAAGTCCTTTCGTATAACCTAAGTTTCTGCCTACGCCCATATACGGCAAGCCTGCTAAAGCATAAGAAAAATATTGTATTGCAGTAAAAGTTGTTTCGTAGCGAATTATCCAATTAAGAAAGCCTTTTTGTTTGATGTAAGGCGAAAACCCCAAAACAATTTCCTTGCCATTTTGCCATTCATTGAGCATCAAGGCAATCCATTTTTCGGAAACAGGCAAGCAGTCGGCATCAATAAAAAGCAGATGTTCGTAACAAGCGGCTTTTATGCCCAAAGTGAGAGCATATTTTTTATGACTGATATGCTCGGGGGTGTAATCTATGCGTACAATTTTCAGACGGACATCTTTTCTTTGTTCGGAAAGCAAGTACAAATATGTATCATCTTCCGAGCGGTCATCAACTATAATTACTTCAAACTCAGGATAATTTTGTTTGAGTAATAAAGGCACAAGAATTTTGAGGTTTTCTATTTCGTTGTGAGCGGCTACAATTACCGAAACAGGCTTGTTGAAATCAAAATCAATAAAATTTTTAAGCTTAAAAAATAGCAATCGCTGATAAAAAAATAAGCAGTAAGCCACCTGCCAAAATGCAAAAAACGCTACCAAATATAGCGTAAGGTCTAAAATCATAGCCAAAAAATTAAATCTAAGGGTTTATACATCATTTAAAAGCACTTTAAACAACATTCAAAAATTGTTCAAGAGCTTTGAGTGTTTCTTGGGGGCGTTCGAACATTCCCATATGTGCTGTTTCTTCCAGAACGAGGCTTTGTATCTGCGGATTTGCTTGTATTTGCTCCTGATAACTTTCAAAACTCACTGCTCCGTCATCTTTACCAATGATGTACAAAATCGGAAACGAGGCATTTTTTATTACGTGCAGTCTGTCTTGGCGGTCTCGCATTGCCGCAACAACAGCTACAATCGTTTGCAAGGGGGTTTTCTTGCCAATTTCTTCTACAAATTTTATCGCCTCGACAAGTTCTTGGGTACGTTTGGCATAAAATAAGGGTGTTACAAACGACTCAATATACTGATTTACACCGACTTTTTGCACAAATTCAATTACTTTGTTACGGATTTCTTTTTTTTCGGCACTATCGGCAAGAGCCGTAGAATGAAACAGACAAAGTTTTTCCACAAGTTCGGGATATTTTTCTGCCAAAGCCAAACTTACGTATCCCCCCAAAGAATGGGCTACGATATTAGTTTGCGGGATTTGTAAGTATCGTAATAGTTCAGCAACTTGTTCGGCTAAGGCTTCGATGCTACACGGCTCGGGCAGAAGGTCTTTGCTGTCGCCAAAACCACCTAAATCGAGTGTAAGCACTTTGTATTGTTGTGTAAAATGCGGCACAAAATCATTCCAAATAGCTTTGCTTTCGCAGAAGCCGTGAATGAAAGTCAGGTATTTTTCACCTGTACCTTCTATGCGATGAGTAAGCAGTTTCATAATTGATGAATGATTAAAAGTTTCCGAAAAATCTCTAAATAAGGGTGTTCGGTCTTAAAATTCTGATTTTCAATCTGCCTGATGCTTTCAATACCTGCTATGTTGCTTGTAAATACTACATCAGCAGAGAGCAAATCTTGGGGGCTAAATTCACCAATTTTGAGCGATATTGCAAGTTTTTCGGCTTGTTCAAATATTTTTTCTTGCATAATGCCTTTTTTGCCTCCACACTGCAAAGAAGGTGTAAAAATAGTTTCTTGTTTTATCCAAAAAATGTTCGAGGCGATAGTTTCGGCAACGTAGCCTTGCGAGCTAAATAAAATTGCCTCTTGGGCTTGATTTTTTCGGGCAGAGATGCCTGCCAGCACGTATGGCAAAGCGTTGAGTGTTTTGTAAGGCGAAATGATTGAATACACCAAAGGAACATCTCTAAAAAAAATTGCTTTGGGCTTTACTTTTGGGGTTTTGGGTTGGTATTCGTACAAGCGTATTGCGTAGTGTATCTGGCTGTTTGTAGGTGTGTAAAGCCCTCCTGTTTGTCGCCAAACATTGATTTTGATGCGATAAAATTCTGTAAAACCATTTTGTTGAGCCAAATCAAAAATGATTTCTCGCAGGAATGTTTCGTTAAAATTTTCGGGAATTTCAAGGTGCAAAGCTCTGCAAGCGGCTGTAAGTCTGCGGTAGTGGCTTTCCCAAAATTGTATTTGCTTGCCGTAGGCGATAAGACTTTCAAAAATGCCATCTCCATACTCAAAGGCACGATTGGCAAAGGTAAAATTTTTGATGAAACTTCCGTCGGCGTAGGCAATCATTTTGCTCATTTTCAAGTTTTTAGTGCTACCGATTGCAGAGCATTGAGCGAGAAGGCTTGCGGTTTTTCGGCAAAAAGGCGTTTGGTTTTAGCCCAAGTGCTTTGGAAAAGTTCCGATTGGCGATATTTTTCCAAACAACTTTCATTTTTCCAGTGGCTATACGTACAAAATACGTTAGGCGAGTGCCAATCTTGCCAAAGTTCGAGATGCTCACAGCCCTCAAAGGCTCGAATTTGATGCTTGCTTTGCTCAAAAATTTCTAAAAATTCTTGTACTTTTTCCTGCTGAAAATACATTCTTACTATCCGAATTAGCATAGGCAGTTATATTTTTATTTTTTTGAAGAGATTGGTAATCAGCAAGATAAACCCTGAAATTGCCATTGTGCCAAAGATAATTAACCAAAAAGGGTGCTTAAATTCAAAAAATGAGGTAGTAACGTAGAAGTTTTCGTCGCCTGTTTTTTGTTGCATTTGTGTGAGGATACTTTGCAAGTTTCTGGAAATCAGCCATATACCACTACCTAAAAGTGTAAAGCCCATAAAAATTGAGCCTTTTTGTTTGTCTTGGGCTTTTCGCCAGTCTCTAAGCACGTTGGTGTAGATTTTTTCTATTTTTGCTTCATCGAGTTTGCCTGCCATCAGTTCTTTGATTTGAGCTAAATTTTTTTTCTGACGAATATAGACAAAAATTTGGTCATATTCGTTGATAATGGCAGGCGGCGTATAGTCTTCGGCTTTTCGTTTTGGGATAATCATCTGCTTTGGTGTTTATTTTCCGAGCAACTTTTGTATAAAACTATTGCAAGCTAAAAAGTTTTTGTTTTTTTTTACAAAAAACTTCCAACAAAACCTATTCATACATGCTTTCTGCCCTCAGAATACGCATCAATCCGTTTTTATTGGCAAACATATTTACTTGGGTAGTGCTACTTACGCTCAATACTTCGTTTTATTTGGTGTTGAGTTTGCGTAATAAAACTTGGCTCGTAGAGTTCGATACCTACCTGAAAGGTGTGCTGATGAATATTATTCTCCTTGCCTTTTTCTTCTTTTACAGGTATCGTTTAGAAAAATTCAGAGACAAAGATACTTCCGAACTTTTAGAAAAGGTGTTTTACACGGGCTTTTTTAGTTTAGTAGCTTCTTTTATTTTTTTTGCAATCAGTTTTTTTGTAAGTGCAAGTTATTTTGGAAACAATGTAGAGCGTTTGTATTGGTTCTATTTGGCAAGTATGCTTCTGATGGCAAACTTTCTGACCTATACTTTTTTCATTTTCAGGGTGCTGATTTTCAGGCAATCGCCCAAATATGTGGTTTGGGTTTGGAACGTTTTTATTTATGTGCTTTTTGCAAGTCTGATTTTCAACTTTTTTGAATTTCATTTTTTCAGTTTGCCTTACATGGCTACACTGGGGGTTTTGGTGGCAGCGGCTCTGGTTTTTTGTGCCAATATGCATTGGGTTGCCTATCTGAATACACGTGCTAAAATCCGAAATATTTTTGTACTAACGCTGATTTTAGCTATTATGCTATATTTTGCTTATCTTATTTTTTTTTACTACAACAAAGGTTTGATTGCCTTTGACGTGGGTTTTTCGGTGTATGCAGTAGGTTTGCTGTTTTTCGTGCTGATTTACACCTCAATGGCGATTTTGGTGCTTGTTTTCAATTTGCCAACTACGGCGGTCTATAAGAAAAAAATAGAAGAAATACTTGCTTTTCAACAACTTACACAATCTTTGCAGGTAGGCGACTCGGAAGAAGGTATCTACAAAGCCTTTTTGCTCAATGCCTTGCAAGTAACCCAATCTGATGCAGGATATTTAGAAATTTCAAGTGGCGAAACCCAAAATCTGCTTGTAGAAGGAATTGATGCCCCAAAAGCAGAAAATATCCGAAAAATTTTTTCCGAAAAATATGCAGGAAACACTAAAAACATAGAAGAAGGCGACGAGATAGAAGGCTTCAAATCTTTGATGACACGCCCCCTCTTAAACCGAAAAGGTGAAAAAATCGGGCAGTTGGTCTTGCTCAAAGAGCAAGAAGAAGGCTTCAACAACGAGCAAGAAGATTTGCTCGATACGTTCGGCAAGCAGGTAAGCATCAGTATAGAAAATTACAAACTTTTAGAGCAGGTGATTGAAAAAGAAAAACTGCAACAAGAATTGGACATCGCCGAGAAAGTGCAAAAAAGCCTTTTACCTAAAAACTTGAAATTCAACGATAAAATTGATATTTATGCCTTCTCGGAGTCAGCTAAATCGGTAGGAGGCGACTACTACGACCTTTTCAGAATTACGCCACACCGCACCTACATTGTTATCGGTGATGTTTCGGGCAAAGGGACAAGTGCCGCCTTCAATATGGCTCAAATGAAAGGCATTTTTCAGAGTTTGGCTCAATTAGATATGCCCCCCGAATATTTTTTGCTCTACGCTAACCAAGCTGTGTCGCAATGCTTCGAAAAAGCTTCTTTTATTACGATTACGTTGTTGTTGATTGATACTCAAAACCAAATACTTACCATAGCACGAGCAGGACACTGCCCCACACTCTATTACAACGCCCTCACCAACACAACAGACTACATACAAGACAAAGGCTTAGGACTCGGCATAATGCGTAACAAAACCTATGCTAAATTTATTGCTACCAAACAAATGCCTTACAACGTAGGCGATATTATTTTGCTTTACACCGATGGCATCAGCGAGGCAAAAAACAGAAGCGATGAAGAATACGGTTACGAAAGACTGAAAAACTTTTTTGCCCAAAATAAACATTTACCTTTGGAACAAATTCAAAGCAAATTGATTGAAGATGTGTATGCTTTTTGCGAAGGTTTGCCGCCTGCCGATGATTATACCTCCGTCATCATTCGCTTTCTATAATTCTTTGCCCGCAAGCACCACAACAAACTCTCCTTTTACACCTTTCTGCGAAAAATAAGCAAAAGCCTCTTGCAAAGTTCCATTGAAAGTTTCTTCGTATATTTTGCTTAACTCTCTCGAAACCGAACATTTTCGCTCTGCACCGCAGTATTCTATTAGTTGTTCCAAAGTTTTTAGCAAACGATACGGAGATTCGTACAAAACGATGGTACGTTTTTCATCTGCAAGAACTTGCAAGCGGCTCTGCCTGCCCTTTTTATGAGGCAAAAACCCCTCGAAGACAAACTTATCGGTAGGCAAGCCCGATTTCACAAGAGCAGGCACAAAAGCCGTAGCACCGGGCAAACATTCTACTTTCAGATTATTTTCCAAACAAAGCCGCACAAGCAAAAAGCCAGGGTCTGAAATGGCAGGCGTTCCCGCATCAGAAACCAAAGCAAAAGTTTCGCCCGCAAGCATTCGTTTTATTACTTTGTCTTTGATTTGATGTTCGTTGAAATTATGATAGCTCAACAAAGGCTTTTGTATTTGGTAATGATTTAGCAAAATACTTGCCTTGCGTGTATCTTCTGCCAAAATGGTATCTACTTCTTTGAGCATACGCAAAGCCCGCAGTGTGATGTCTTCCAAATTGCCTATGGGTGTGGGTACTATGTAAAGTTGGGTATTTTGATTTTGCAAAATGGTCTTTAATTTTTTATGAGGTATTTTCTATCAATGCAAAACGCTGAATGATAGAAAGTTTACAAAAAGTTGAAAGAAAGTTTAACTCACAAATTCATCATTCATCACTTTACTCCTCCTTATATTGTTGAATAATTTTGAAAAGGGCTTTTTGAATTTCGAGATTATCAAAAAATTCGTACAAATAGGTATGTTGGTCGTAGTGAGTTGTGAGGGCGATTTCTAATCTATTGAAAGCCTCTTTGTAGTTGCCCATACTCATCAGGTAGGCGATTTGGCGATAGATAAGTTCGGCAACATCGGGCAATTCTTCCATACCTTCCTCCAAAATATCCAAAGCCTTTCGGTAGTCGTTTTGTTCATAATAAAGAAAAGACCAGTTCAGCCAAGTTTGGGGATTGAAAGGGTCTAACTCGGCAGCGGCTTCATAGGCTTCAACAGCTGAGTAGAGGTTGCCAAGTTTATATTCGGTATCGGCTAGGGCGAGCCAGTAGGCAGGGTTATCAGGGTTGATTTCGGTAGCTTTTTTGAAAACACCAATAGCCTGTACCCATTTTTCTTGGGCATAGAGGCACATTCCCCAGCCATACCAAGCCTCATCCCACGTAGCATCAGACTGAATAGCTTTGCGATAGTATTCAATGGCTTTAAGGTAGTTTTCAGTTTTTTCGTAAGTAGCGGCTAAATGGCAGTAGGTTTCGGCACTTTCGTCTTGGTCTATTTCCAGAACTCTTTCAAAAGCCTCGCGAGCTTTTTGATAGTCTTTGAGGTTCATATACATTGTTCCCATACCAAAGAAGGCATCGGAAAAATCATTTTTGATGAGGGTAGCATATTCGTAGGCTTGTAAGGCATTAGGAAAATCCTGCATTTTTTCGTATATTTCGGCAAGATAAAACCAAGCCAAATGATTAAAGGCATTATCATCTATGATGCTTTCGTAAAAATTTATTCCTTCTTGCAACTTGTTTAGATTTTCCAAAGCGAAGGCAAATTCAAAAGTAGCAGGTTCGTGCTGAATGTTGATAGAAATTGTCTTTTTGAAACAATGTACAGCTTCTTCCAGTTTGCCCCAGTTCTGATAGACCATTCCCAAACTATAATAAATTTCATCTGCACTCTCGGGACGAAAAGTAAGTAGCTCATTGAGTACTTCTACTGCTTCATCAAATTTACCGAGAAAGCACAAGGCATTGGATTTGATTAGGTGTGTGTCCAAATCGTAGGGTTGTAATAAAGAAACCTCATCTATCAGCTCGAGAGCTTGCTCATAGTTACCCATATAAAGCAGAAGTTGAGCCTTCTCGAGTTTGAAATCAGCAACAAAGGGATATTGCTTGATAGCTAAATTACAGGCTTTTAGGGCATCTCCAAATTTAGCTTTTTCTGAGTAAAAAGTAATAATATCTTCGTAGTCCTCCTCAGGAAGTTGTATTACTTCTTTATTGCGGAGCATTCCTTCAAATTTTCTGATAAGTTCGTTTCTTTCTGTATCTTTAAAAGCCATAATTTAAATACTAATTCTGTACCTTAAAATAAGTAAATTTTTTTTAATAGACAAAACAAAATGTAAAAGATTTAAGTGATTAGACACAAGAGACAAGAGGCAAGAGACAAGACAAAAAATTGTCTATCAGTATTTTGCCCCAGTAAAAGTGTCCTTTTAATTTTGTGGAACTACTTATGAAATAAATACGAAGTTCAAAAAAAGAAGCCAAATGCTCACAAACTCCCGGATTTTCAGTCTTTTAAAATTTACCTCCAAATAAAAACGAAAAAATTGAATTTTTAGGTATAAATTTTATTCGAAAACGTGTAAAATATCAAAATTTACAATAATTTTGAGGGTATTTTAGAGAAACTAAAAAACTTCTTGTTTTGAATTTAAAAGCATAAAATCGGATAAATATGACCATAAATGATACAACTTACTCCATTTGTTCGTTCTTTGTTACTGCTCAATGTAGCGGCTTTTTTGTTGATGCAAGTTGATATTGAGTTTGCTATTTATCATTTTGCTTTATGGGACTTCAAGCACGAGCTTTTTAAGCCTTATCAGTTGCTTACGCATATTTTTATGCACGCCAATTTTTTTCATATTTTTTCCAATATGTTAGGATTAGTATTTTTTGGAAGTATTTTGGAACAAGTATTGGGGCAAAATCGTTTTTTATTATTATACTTGGTTTGTGGTTTAGGGGCAGGAGTATTGTCTCTGGTAGCAGATGCCTACAACGGAGATATGATACCCTCGATAGGTGCTTCGGGGGCAGTGTTCGGAGTAGTGGCAAGTTTTGCAATGATATTTCCGAATATGCTTCTGCAACTTCTGTTTCCACCTATTCGCCTCAAAGCCAAATATATGGTTTTGTTGTTTGTGATATTTGAACTTTCGTATTCTTTGCAAAATTTGCCCGGCGATAAGATTGGGCATACAGCTCATTTGGCAGGAATGTTTTTTGCTCTGATAATGATAAAATTTATTTGGAAAATCCCTAAAAGATATTGATGTATGACAGATATTTTTTCCGAATTCAGGAACGCTTTTAGAAAAAATCACAATGGCTTAATGAAACTTATTGTCATTAACCTTGTAGTTTTTTTTATTTTGGCTTTCTTTCACGTAGTATTGTGGTTGGCGGGCAACAACACCATAATCAATCGTATGCTTGATTGGGTAGCTCTTAGCCCCAATTTGCTTACTTTCATCACTCGCCCTTGGACTATCATTACTTATGGCTTTACCCACGACTTGCAAGATATTTTGCATATTCTCTTCAATATGCTGATACTTTATTTTATGGGACGCTTAGTGCAAGATTACATCGGTAGCCACAGACTTATCGCTATTTACATACTTGGTGTAATTTTCGGAGCATTACTTTTCTTTGCTTTCTACAATCTTATTCCTCTATTAGCTTCTCACAAAGACATAGCACGCCTGATAGGTGCTTCGGGGGGTGTGTATGCCGTAATTGTTGCCGCCGCTACCATTGCCCCTGAAACCATAGTGATGCTCTTCGGGATTTTTCCTATCAGGCTCAAATACATTGCTTGGGCGGCGATTTTTCTTTCCTTCTTGCAACTTACAGGACCCAACACGGGCGGTAATGCGGCTCATCTGGGCGGAGCTTTGTTGGGCTATTTGTTTATCATTCAGCTACGAAAAGGAAATGACTGGGGCAAACCTATCAACCAGTTCTTAGATTGGTGGCAAAGCCTTTTCCAACCTAAAAAGCCCAAAATGAAACTCACTTATGTCAGAGAAAAGAAACAAACCGTAAAAACAGCCTCACAAGCCAAACAAAACAAACCAGAGCAAACCATTGCTTCGGGTGCAGTTCCCTCGCAAGAAGAGCTTGATATGATTTTGGATAAAATCTCTGCCAAAGGCTACGACAGCCTCACCAAAGAAGAAAAACAAAAATTATTCAATGCCAGCAGGCAAGATTAAAAAAACATCTCCTAAAAATTCTTGAAAGCAAAATTTCTGAATTTTAAAACCTAACTATTTTGAAACCATTATACCTCTACAACACGCTGAGTAGAAAGAAAGAACTTTTTGAGCCTATCAATCCTCCTTTTGTAGGAATTTATCTCTGCGGACCGACCGTCTATAACGATGCCCACATCGGCAATGGCAGACCCGCCGTAGTCTTTGATGTACTGCGTCGTTACCTAACCTACAAAGGTTACAAAGTCCGTTTTGTACGAAACATTACTGATGTTGGGCATTTGCTTGGAGAAACCAACGAAGGCGAAGACCGTATCAGCAAGCAAGCCAAATTGGAGCAAATAGAGCCTATGGAAGTAGTACAACGCTACACCATTCGCTATCATCAAGTAATGGATAAACTCGGCGTATTGCGTCCCGATATTGAACCTACCGCCACAGGGCATATCTTGGAGCAAATCGAAATCACAAAGAAAATTTTAGAGGCAGGTTTGGCTTACGTTGTAAATGGTTCGGTATATTTTGATGTTGCAACCTACCAGAAAACATACCATTATGGCGAACTTTCAGGTAGAGTGATTGAAGAGCTGATAGCTGGGGCAGGTGAAGAACGCCGAACTCTTGAAGGTCAAGATGAAAAACGCCACCCCGCCGATTTTGCCCTCTGGAAAAAAGCCCAACCCGAACACCTAATGCGTTGGAACTCCCCTTGGAGTGAAGGTTTCCCCGGCTGGCATATCGAATGTACCGCAATGAGTACCAAATATTTAGGCGAAACCTTCGACATTCACGGCGGAGGAATGGACTTGGTCTTTCCGCACCACGAGTGCGAGATAGCACAAGCCAAAGCCGCCAATGCAGGCAAACCGCCCGTAAAGTATTGGATACACAATAATATGGTTACGGTCAATGGGCAAAAAATGAGTAAATCTTTGGGGAATTTCATTAGCCTCGATGAACTTTTTACAGGCAATCACCCACTTCTGTCGCAAGGTTATAGCCCTATGGTGGTGCGTTTGTTTATCTTACAAGCTCAATACCGAAGCACCATTGACTTTTCTGATGACGCCCTAAAAGCAACGAAAAAAAATTATTTCAAACTCATCAATGCTCTCAGACTTATCAAAAAAATGAATTATGGAGGCTTTGACACCGAAAAACACAATCCAAAATTAGAACAAGAAATCAGAAACGATTTTACCAAAATCTTTGACGCCTTAGATGATGACCTCAACACTGCCTTGGCTCTTACACATCTCTTGGCTGTTACCAAAAAAATCAATCAATTTCAGAATAATGCCGAATTGTTACGTAGTATTACGCAAGAAACTTTTGAATATTTGAAAAATAATTTTACACTTGTTTTGGAAGAGATTTTAGGCATAAAAGAAGAGAAACCACAAATCTTTGAGCCTTTGCTCACAAGTTTGCTCAAAACTTACAGAGAGGCAAAAGATTTGAAACATTACGACAAAGTAGATGCCATCAGAGCCGATTTGAGAGCTATCGGCATCAGCGTAAAAGATACCAAACAAGGGACTGATTGGGCGTATTCGGAAGAGTAATTTTATTTTGGTGGTATTGTAGAATGTATGTAGGTGTTTGATAAACAATTTATTGAGTGCGATTTTGAGAAAAACAGAAAGAAAAACAAAAAAATGACTATATTTGTTGAATGTTTAAAACTCAAAACGTTTGAACGATATGAAAACCAAGATTTATACAGTTGGACACTCTACCCACGAAATAGGTTATTTTATTGAGTTGATTAAACATTTTGAAATAAACTGTATCGTAGATGTCCGAAGTATTGCAGCAAGCTCACGATTTCCACAATATAATAAGGAGTTTTTAGCAAGTTCCTTAAAGAAAAATGGTATTATCTATATGCACTTTGCAGAAGAATTTGGAGCAAGACATACGAACCCTGATTTACTTGACAGCGAAGGCAAGGTTGATTTTGAAAAAGTTAGAAATTCTGACAATTTTAAAAACGGAGTTGAGAGATTAAGGAAAGGCTTGGAAAAAGGCTTTCATATAGCCTTAATGTGTTCTGAAAGCGAACCTTTTGATTGCCACAGGTTTTCTATGATTTCGGTGGCTCTGGAAAAAGATGGAATGGAAGTAATACATATTCTAAAAGACAAGACCTTCAAAAATAACGCCCAACTTGAAAATCAACTTTTGAAAAAATATGATAAGAAAATTCCCAAACCATCAATGTTTGAACCCAATATTAGCTTGGAAACACAACTAAAAGTGGCTTATAGGCTTCATAATCAAGATATTGCGTTCTCACCCTATTCTAAAATAACGCAACAAGAGTATGATTAAATTACTAACGATTGGTTTTACCAATAAGTCAGCACAAAAGTTTTTTGAACTTTTGAAAAAGAACGAAGTAAAAAAAATCATTGATACCCGTATTAACAACACTTCTCAATTATCTGGTTTTGCAAAAGGCAGTGATTTAGCCTACTTTGCAAAAGAAATAGGTAATATGGATTATCTGCATAAATTAGATTTTGCCCCTACAAAAGAATTACTTGAAAAGTACAGAAAAGGTATTATCACGTGGGAAGAATACGAAACAGAATATCTTAATTTATTAGACACTCGCAAGGTTGGTAATAAAATACATGTAGAAGAATTACACCAAAATTGTCTTTTGTGTAGTGAGCATACACCCGAAAAATGTCATAGAAGACTTTTGGCAGAATACATCAAAGCCCATTTTAACAATGTAGAAATAATCCATCTTGTAAAATGAAAACTTTATTTATTTGTCTTGCTAACTCTAAAAAATACGGAGAACGTTGTATTGCAGGAATAGAACTCAAACGAGAAAACGATGGTTCATTATCTCTTGTAAAAGAAAATGGTAAGCCTAAATGGTTGCGTCCTGTATCAAGTGCAGAACACGGAGAAGTTGCAGCACACATTGTTAATCACATAAAACTTAATGACATTGTTGAGATTGACGTTTTGGAGCATTGTCCCAAAGGTTATCAATCTGAAAATATTTTGTTTGATGTAAATTCGTTAAAAGTGGTAGGGAAAGTTGCTCTATCTGCTACAAATTTGGATAAATTTACAGAAAACCCAAGCACACTTTTTGGAAATAAAGGTAAAGCCGTACCAGCAGATAAAATAAGCGAAATAGCAAACTCGTTACTTTTGATAAAAGTCTATAAAACAAGCGTTTATTTGCGAACAGACTTTGAAAAAAATCAATTGAGAATGAAATTTGAATACAACGGGAATGAGTATGATTTGCCAATTACTGATTTAGACTTTGCATACAAGTACAACAAGGATAACAATATTTTGAGCAATGCAAAAAACATCTACCTAACTATTTCGCTTGGAGTAGTTCATGAAGGCTGGCATTATAAGTTAGTTGCGGGTGTAATCGCATTATGAAAAACAAAAACCACACCCAACATTATGTTTGCGAAAAGGCAGGCTAATCTGCATAATTTAGGCTTTTGTACTTTCTATAAACTTTTGTGCTTATCGTGCAAAAAGGGAGATGCTGCCATTTGCAAATATTCTTCCATTAGTTGTTATTTTGGGTGGCATAGTCTTTTGTCATTTTGAGCGTAGTGAAAAATCCGTACCAAATGCTTAAGACTCCTCACTTCATTCGGAAACGGAGTTCGGCGAAGTCAATGACAAAACTTAATTTATCGTGGATAATATATTGATTATCCGTTCTTGCTAATATCATTCATTTTGAATCACGACCTTATTTTTTAGCTAGAAAATTTTTGATAACCGAAATCATAGAAGCTACCACAGCCATAACCGTTAGCCCTAACGTCCAATACGGTTGGGAAGTTTCCATTTTTTTGTCTAAATAAATTCCCAGCCAAACAAACAAACCAATAGAAACAATCATCTGAAAGGCTATGCCCGAGTATTTGGCGTAGCCTTCAACATTTTCTTTATTTTTTTTACGAAAAAGCATTTTATACACTCAAAAAACTAATTTTTCTCGACTAATTCCCTATTTTGTTTAAGCAGTTTCCCATTGAGTTTTTTCAATTTATTTTCAAATTTGATTAACTTGGTACTTTTTAAGTCTGTGGTATTGACTCTTGTCAGAACAATTCTTGCTTCTACGGAGTAATCCTTAAAATCTTTGTGTAAAACATCAATTGAGCGTTCAATTTGCTCGATTGCCCTCATCAAATCTGAGCCTTTAAGTTCAATAAAATAGGAGATTTTTTTGGTACAATTTAGTAACAAAAAATCGCATTTGCAACCATTGTCTTTTATCAAACATCCATCTACTTCATACATAGATAAGGTATCAGCAGCACTATTCTCATAAATATATTTTGTTTTTGAGTTTTTATCGGTAAAGCTCACCTTTTCCTTTTTTAGCTCTACAAAATCAAAGCATTCATCATAAGGTTTGCAAGACATTTTTTAAGTTGTTTCGAATTGAAAAAGAAAATCAAACTCTTGATTAATTGTACTCGATACGGTATCTATTTCCTCTTGCCGTATGATATTTAGCTCTTTATCAATTATTTCTTTTACTTGTCCATCGGATACGAAGGCCGCATATACCTTATCTTTGCTAATCCACAAATTTTTATTTATCTTATCTGCTACTTTTGGATTTTCAGAACCGACCTTATCGGCAAGTATTAAATTATTTATAGATGCTAAAATGTATGGACTATGAGTTGTTATGATAACTTGTGATTTTTCTACGTTAGACATTAAAGCTATCAGGCTTGAAATTTCTTTTTGAGCTTCTGGAAATAAATGAGCCTCTGGTTCTTCGATAACAATAAAAACATTTTGTTTTTCTAAAATAATTAAAAAAAGCAAAAGAAGTATCCATAATGATTCCTGTTGTCCTGATGAAGAAAAATTTAGTTTAACATATTTATTGTCATCAAAAAATATTTTTTCTCCTTCACTATCGTATCGGTATTTGCCCTTTAATATTTTGCTAATAATCTTTTCTGCTAATTGTATTTTTTTGTAATCAATATCGTATTGAGTTAATAATTTTCTTTCTTTGATGATATCAGAAAGGGATTTGTTGAATAGGGGTCTTATCAAATTTATTTTTTCTAAGAATGTCTGCATCAAAAAATCTAATCTTCTCGGATTGATGTTTTGAAGTTGGTCGGATAGAGTTGTTAAAAGACTTCTTCCAGCAGGGATAAATATTAGTTCTCTATTTTCCTGAAAGATTGAATTACATTTTTGCTTAATGTAAGTAAAAAATTCCTTTTTAGAGTTATCAATCTCAAATAAATCTTTGCTCGTTAATAACGTATTTTTTTTTGTAATAGACGAAGAAAATTTGCTTGCCTCCTCTATCAAAATTTTAAATTTATCTCGAAATAGATCACTGAATTTGGGAGTAATATATTTATGTTTCTCCTCCAATGTAATTTCAATCCAGATATCTTCGGTGTAATAATATTTTAGGAAAAGTCCCTTTAAATGAGTACTTGCACCAAAATAGTTAAGGTATTTTTGCCGAATATGTTTAGCATAAGTTCCAATAGCTTTTGAAAAATTATTTTTCTCGATGGCTTCAATAAAGAACTTTACAAGTTCGTCATTCAAAGATTTAAAAAAGAATATAGTTTTTGCTATTGTACTTTTTCCACTTGCCTGAGGACCGATGAACAAGATAAAATCTTTTATGTCCAAATCTAACTTTTGAATCGGTCCGAAATTTTTTATTTCTATTTTTTGCATCTTATTTTTCTTGCTGATAAATTACTTGCAAAACGGTCTGTCCAACAGCTTTAAGCGTATTTTTATCAATGATATTGATGTTATCGTTTTGGGTGTGATGGTGCGGAGCAAATGAACCGCCGTAATTGATAATATCAATCATCGGGATTTTGGCATCTCTATTTACGTAAAAGTGGTCGTCCATGATACCTCCAAACGATATTTGTGCTTTCTGATTGATGAAATAGTTGCCATATCCCAAACGTTGTGCCGTTTGCCATACTTCATTGACTATACCTTCGGCAAATTCTAAGGAAAAAGGCTCTTTGTAAAAAGTTGCTCCTTTTGCCCCAACCATATCGAGCAAAATTCCGAAATAAGCCGAGTAATTCGGCTGATGTTTATTTTTTGACCAATATTTTGAGCCTAAGCACCAAAAATCATTATTTTCACTTTCAGAGGTTGTACCTTCGGGCGTGCCGTCATCTTCCAAATCAAAAAAAATGACATCTATACCTACCCAAGGTTTTTCGGGAGCAGTTTGGATAGCACGCAAAATTTCTAAAATTACGGCTACGCTACTTGCTCCATCGTCGGCGGCATCTATGGGCTTTTTATGTAAAGTTGTATCTTTTTCCTTATCCGAAAAACGCCTGCTATCCCAATGAGCCGCTAAAAGAATACGTTTGCTCGCCTCGGGGTTGATGCTCGCAATGATATTTTTGCCTTGCCAAATTTGGTTATCAAACGATTTTGCCTCAAAATTTTGTACTTGTGTACTTGCTCCCAACTTCTGCAAAGTAGCTACCAAATAATCGGCACATTGGCTATGAGCCGTAGAATTTGGTACACGCGGACCGAAGCTAACTTGTTTTTCTATGTAAAAAAATGCTGTATCAGCATTAAAACTTGGTACTTTCGGAGTAGCAGGTGGCGTATTAGTTTGCGTTTGAGTGTTTGGCTCTTGGTCTTGTGGTGTTTCTTGCTCTTGTGTGGGTTTGCAAGCAAATACTGTTAGCAAAACGATAGCGAAATAAAATATTTTTTTCATTCGGATAGTGTGTTTAGGCTCTTCATTGGTGATTTCAGATATTGCTCAATTCTCAATGAAAAATAGTTTATACTTCAAAATCTTTATACATCAAACTCGGCTGAACGCCCTGATTGTTCTGATACTTACTGCTTTTGTAGTTTTCGTATTCGCCTTCTATGCTGTGATAATAAATTTGGCAAATTTCTACACCTGCATAGATGCGTATGGGTTGTACGCAAAAAATTTCAAGTGTCCAGTAGCCTGCAAAACCAACATCGCCAAAACCAGCCGTAACGTGGATAAACAAGCCCAAACGCCCTACGGAGCTACGCCCCTCGAGCATCGGTACGTGGTTTTCGGTGCGAGTATATTCTATGGTTCTGCCTAAATAAAGTTTGTTTGTTTCTAAAATCAAACCTTCTTCGGGAATGGTAATCCGCCTGAACCGATTAGGTTTTTTCATATCCAAAACAGCCTCTTCATAGACTAAAAGTTCGTGATGCAAACGTAAATTGTAGCTATTCGGATTAAGTTGCAGAGGATTGAAAGGTTCTATGAAAATTTCTTTATTGAGTTTGTTGGCTATTTCTTTTCCCGAAAGAATCATACAATTTGGTTAGGTTTTCGCAAAGGTAAAAATTTTAAAACAAAAAAATGCCAAAATCAGAAAATACCTTTACTTTTGATGTGGCAAAAGCAAGATTTTTACCAAAAAATAAAAAATGAAGAAAATACGCATAGGACAAGGCTATGATGTGCATCAATTAGCCGAAAACCAGCCTTTTTGGCTCGGTGGTTTGCAAATTCCACACACACACGGAGCGGTAGGGCATTCTGATGCCGACGTGCTTATTCACGCCATCTGCGATGCTCTGCTCGGAGCTTTGGCTTTGAGAGATATTGGTTTTCATTTTCCAAACAAAGACCCACAATACCAAGGTATTGATAGCAAAAAACTTTTGGAAAAAGTCGTAACGATGCTACATCAAAAAGGCTACCAAATCGGCAATGTTGATGCAATGGTTTGCTTAGAAGCCCCCAAAATCAATCCTTACATTCCCGAAATGCAAAAAATTTTAGCAAATATTATGCAAATAGCTCCCGAAGATGTTTCTATCAAAGCCACTACTTCCGAAAAATTGGGCTTTGTAGGCAGAGGCGAAGGTATTACTGCGACTGCCGTTGCTTTAATATTTCAGATGTAATCTGGGTTGTGGTTCAGAAGGTATGTTACTTTATACGTTATTTTCAATCAAATCGCGTATCACTACCGAAGCACAAAAACAACCAAACAACGAAGGCATATACGAGATAGTCCCCAAATACGATTTTTTGTGTCTTGCTCCTTCTACGTATTGTACTTTGCTTTTATCGGGCAATTCGGTAGAAAATACTGCCTTAAAACTGCCTTTCACTTTCCATTTTCGCAGGGTCTTGCGTACTTGTTGGGCAAGCGTACAATTATAGGTTTCGTAAATATCGGCAATGCGTACCTGTTCGGGGTCTAATTTGCCACCTGCTCCCATAGCACTCACAAGCGGTATGTTTCGCAATAGGCAATTTTTTATCAACGAAACCTTAGGCGTAATGGTGTCAATCGCATCAATTACGTAGTCGTATTTGGCAGAAGACAAGATTTCTTGAATTTTCGTTTCCACTAAATAAGTTTCAAAAACATTGAGTTTCAAATCGGCATTGATGTCTTTGAGGCGGCTTGCCATCAGTTGAGCTTTGCTTTTTCCTTCGGTGCTGATGAGAGCGGGCAACTGCCTGTTCCGATTACTTGCTTCTACGGTGTCGCCATCAATGATTGTCATTGTGCCTATGCCTGCCCTTGCGATATACTCAGCCGCAAAAGAACCTATTCCCCCCAAACCTGCTATCAAGACGTGTGCTTTTTGTAATTTTTCAAGATTTTCTTTTCCTATCAGAGCCTCGCTACGTTGTAACCATTGCATTGTTGTCGTAATTTTTTTTAGCTTTACAAAAATTTGAAGGCTAAAATTATGAAAGTTTCACAAAAAAAATGGCTCGTAGGGATTTTTTTGTCGCTGATTTGGCTACCTTTTATTTTTCTAACTGATCTGTATCCTTTTTTGCGTTTTGGAATGTTTGCTGAACCTGTGAGCCAACAGGCAACAAAAGAAATTTTTGTTCTTTATGTTGAAAAAGGCAGTCGTTTAGAGAAATATGATACTTATTTTTGGGGGATAGATGAAAGCGTTTTCAATTATTTGGCTCGCAAATATTATTATCAAAAGCGTTTAGATTTTTTGGGGAAAAATTTATGTAATGCTCACCAAAAATTATATCCACAAAGTCCGCAGAGGTGGTTTTTGTATCGTGAAATATTCCAAAACAATCATCTGCAAAAAGAACTCGTAGCTACCTATGAAACTCAGCCGTAATGTATATTTGTTGTTGCTGGTCAATATTCTTTTGCAGGCGTTCTATTGGCTGTATTTTCGTGGCTTGATTATCAATTTGTACCATTCGGAGCAGACAGAGGGCTTTTGGGCAGAAATAGTGCAAACTTTCTATCCTCGTTTTTTTGTAGAAAAATATCGTTTTGAGGCAGATTTTTTCCTAAGAAAAGCCGAGCAAATCTTATGGCGTTTGCTTTTAATCAGTATTTTTCTGATTTTTTTATCAAAATTTATCAAGAAAAATATTTTTCATAATTTTTTTGCGGTATTTTTAGAAAGGCGAAAAGTCGTTTTTCTGCAAATATTGCTTACGGGTGGGTGGGTGTATGAAAGTTTCACTTGGTACAAAAGTTTATTGCGTTTGGCTCATCTGAGAGAGTTGTACGAACCTTATTGGTTAATTCGTTTTGTGCCATTTCCCGAAGCTGATGAGTTTTTTTATTGGTTTGCGGCGTTGTATGTGTGTTTTTTGTTGAGTTTTGTACCTCGTGTAGCAAGAGTTTTTTGGGCTTTTTCGGTGGTGTTGATAATTATTTTGCTTGGCTTTTTATACGGATTTGGGAAATTAGACCACACTTACGCTACGTGGTGGTATGTAAGTATTTTACTGATTTTTCTACTACAAAACCAAAAACAAGTAGATGCTTGGGCTTTAAGACTTATGCAATGCGTAGTAGCGAGTGTATATTTACAAGCGGGTTTAGAGAAGTTGCTTATTTCGGGCTGGGAGTGGTTTTCGCCTGAGACTTTACGTTATCATTTGCTTGCTCACCCAATGGCTTGGGGCATTGAGCTTGCCAAAAGTGATGTGCTTTGCATTTTAGGTAGCGTTTTTATGCTTTTCTTTCAGTTAGGATTTGTGAGCATTTTATTTTTTCCAAAACTCAAATACATCTTTTTGCCTGCGGGAGTGCTGTTTCACGTTTCTACTTTTATTTTGATGAACATCGGTGGTTGGCTTTCTTATTGGTATCTTGTTTATGTAATTTTTTTACTTGGAGAAAATCAAAAATCACATGAAATATGAAAAAATATTTTTTTAACTTTCTTTTTATGCTGCCGCTTGTGGTTTTTGCTCAAAAAATTAGCTTGAAAGATGAAAAAAGTATCAGGCAGGTACTTGCTCGGCAAGTTGAGGCTTGGAACAAAGGCGACTTAGAGCAATTTATGGAAGGCTATTGGAAATCGGACTCGCTACGCTTTATAGGCAAATCGGGCGTAACATACGGCTGGAAAACTACACTTGCTGGCTACCAGAAAAGCTACCCCGACAAAGCCACTATGGGGACACTTCGTTTTGAAATACTGCACATAGAAGCCTTAGGCAAAGAGGCGGCTTTTGTAGTTGGCAAATGGTATTTACAAAGACCTGAAAAAGGCGATATTAGCGGGCATTTTAGCTTACTTTGGCGAAAAATAAAAGGGAATTGGGTTATCTGTACAGACCATTCGAGCTAAAAATTTAGTTCGTTTCGGTCATTTCGGCTACGCTCAACGACCGAAACGAAAAATCGGAAAATTTACTAAACCTCTTGCTCGTATCTTATCAAAGAGACTACGTCGTAGTTAGCTAATTTTTCTCTACCTTTCAGGAAAGTCAGTTCAATAAGAAACGAGATTTGCACGATTACGCCACCTGCTTGTTCTATGAGTTTGCAAGCGGCTTCGGCGGTGCCACCTGTTGCGAGTAAGTCGTCGTGCAGAAGCACTTTTTCACCTTTTTTGATAGCATCTTGGTGCATTTCTAAGGTATCTTCGCCATATTCAAGCGTGTAAGATTGCGAATAAACCTTAGCAGGCAATTTTTTGGGCTTACGAATAGGCACAAAACCCGCTCCTAACCTTTGAGCCAACAAAGAACCGAACAAAAATCCACGAGACTCTATGGCAGCAACTTTTTGAACATCTAAATTTTTAGAAAAATTGTAAAGCATATCTGCCGTTGCGGTAAATGCCTCTGGCTCTTTGAGCAAAGTAGTAATATCTTTGAATATAATTCCCTTTTTAGGAAAATCAGGAACGCTTCTGATAAAATCTTGTAGGTTCATTTTGTGATAATTTTTGAGTAAAGTTGGCTAAAAATTTCAAAAATACAACCAGTGCCATTGAATTTTATCTACTCGGCTGTACGAGACGGCAGGAGCAGGCAAGCGAATAGTTCCCAAAGTCCAAAACAATTTTTTCAAGAATTTGCTTTTAGTTGGAAGGTTGCCTAAGTGAAAATCTAAACCTAAATAATATTGTCTGTAAGCATCAAAGCCATTGAGTTGGTTTTCTGGATTGCGAGCAAAAACCATAGCGTTCGCCCCTTTGCCTACGGCTATGTTGAGCCATTTGGGAAAGTTGGTTTTTGGAAAAAATTTGTGCAAATCAAACGATAGCCAATAGGTTTGTCCGTTGTAATCTTTGAGAATTTGTTCGGCAAGGTTTTTACCCAAAACGTTAGGACGAAGCGAAGCATAAGCACTTGGACTAAACGAAAACTTAAAATGCAGTCGCTCTTCGTTCCAAATTTGGTGCTGTCCCCACCAAAGCAATGCTCCTGAGAAATTTGCCACCAAATCGCCCCACGAAGCCCCATATTCGGCAGAAAAGCCATCAAAAATTTCAATCGGTGTCATAAAAAGCTGACTGCTGATTGCCCCCCACAAAACTGCCTTTTTCGGACTTCTTCCACACCACCGAAAAGCCTCCGTGCTGGCACGGCTAAAATGATAAGCCGAGTAGGCGTGTCCGATTTTATCAATTTGCTTCCATTGTGGGTTATCGTTGAAAAAATGAAACGAAGTACGAGGCTGGTTTTTGTACCAAGCCTCATTGAGGGCTACCATTAAACCTACATATCCTACCGAAGCCGAACCAATTACCCGATAGAGCCTTTTTTTGTGTAGTGTATCATTTTTTAAGCTATCCTGAGCCCAAACAGCCAAAGGTAACAACAACACCAAAACGATATACAATTTTATGTTTTTCACTTCATTTGGGAAAAAGTTTGGTTCAAAATCTTGATAGCTTGCTGAAAAAAACTTCTTTCTATAACTACCTGAATATTAACCTGTCGCATTGCACAACCGATGCTGATGATATTGATTTGACTATCGGCGAGGGTTTGAGCAGTGCGAGCAAGCATACCCGGCTGATTGATATTTGTGCCAATCAAGCAAACAATAGCCACTTTGCGAATCGTAATGGTTTCGTACTTATCTTGCAAAGATTTTACCAAATCGTCTTTGCAATCTTTTTCCCAAATTACCATTGAGATACTGTTGGCACTGGTGGTTTTGAAAATGTAGCTGACTTTGTACTTTTCTAATTCTTGCATAATGCGTAGGTCGTAGCCTACCGAGCCTACCATCAGTGGGTCGTGAATGTCTAAAATTATTACTTTATCCGAACCTGTGATGATTTCTATACGGCTTTCGGGGCAAACATAATCTTTGGTAATGAGCGTGCCAGGGTGATTTGGCTCAAAAGTATTTTTTATTCTAAGTGGGATACCGTTGATTTCTAAGGGCTTAGCGGCTTTCGGGTGGATAGCCTCCATACCTACGTCGGCGAGTTGGTCGGCAACATCATAGTTGGTAAAGCCAACAGGCACGCAATTTTCAACACCTACGATATTGGGGTCAGCCGAAGAGAGATGATATTCTTTGTGAATAATGGCTTCATCGGCTTTTACAGCTACGGCAACTTTACTGAATGTAACCTCCGAATAGCCTCTATCAAACTCACGCATAATGCCTTCTGTGCCTTTGGTGTAGCCTGTAACGATACAAATATTTTTAGAAAAATCTATGAGCGATAGCGATTTGCGAATGCGTTGGTCAATCGTGAGGGCTTCGGAGTCGTGGAAGCCGCTCAAATCTACAAAAACAGCTTGATAGCCTTTGTTTTGTAGAATATTGGCACTATTGAAGGCAGAGTGGCTTTCTCCGATAGATGCCAAGATTTCACGAGCCGCCTGAAAGATATTTTCTTTTATCAGATATCCCGAAGCCAACACATCGGCAAGGCTATCGAGATACCTACGAGCCTCTTGCACACGATTTTCAATGAAGGCATCGGCTTCTTTTAGGTTAAGCCCCAAAGGTTCGTACTTTTTGTGCAGTTCTTTGAGGCGTTGGGTAAGTTCATCTAATTGTTTATGAAAATTTTTTCCTTGAATAAAATGATGATAAATGCCCGGGGCTTGTGTTTTTTTGTCCTCGAGCAGCCAATTTGTTACGCCTGCATACGCAGAAACTACATAAATTCGGTTGTAGATTTTTTCAGGATTGAACAGAATGATGTTAGATAGCACTTGGTCGAAGGCAGACATCGAAGTTCCTCCGATTTTTTCTACGGAAAGCATTATTTATTTTTTTGGTTACGAATTTCTTTTATCTTTTCTATGTCTAAGCCAGTTATAGTTTGGATAGTTTCATCATCAAAACCTTTTTCAATACAAGTTGCAACGACTTTTTCAATACCTTTCTCAATGCCTTTTTCAATACCTTGCTCGATACCTTTTTCAATGCCTTGTTTGATACCTTGCTCGAAACCTTCTTTCAAGGCTGTATCCAAAGAGTTTTTCCAATCCCAAGCATATTTTTGGCTTTGGTGGTAAGCCTCGCGTTCTTGTTTTGTGTAATTGGCTATTTCGGCAGAAACAAAAAGCTTTTCAAAAACTCTATCTTTCACTTTTTGGGGCATAGAGTCAAGTTTTACTAAATTTTTTAAAACATACATCCATTTTTCTAAATGCGTGCTAATTTCTTGCTCTTCTTTTGCGAATTTGGGCATTTCGATGTAGATGAAACGCAGTTTGTCGTTAAACACTTTTCCTGTACTTTTTTCAATAAGTTGTACATCGTGGAGATATTGTTCGGGGTTGCTGTCGTCAAATACAAAGTCCATTATAGAAATAGTATAAACAGCATTGATTTTGAAATTCCATTCGCCAACCAATGCCTGCTCTTGAATGGCAAAAGTTGAATAATACAAACTTCTATCTTTAAAATATAATTGCTTTGCTTTTTGGAGTTCAACGATGTATTTTTCGCCTTTTTCGTTTTCGCAGTACAAATCAAATATGGCTTTTCTGTCTTCGGGAGAGCCGCCCAAATGTTCTGTTTTCAGAAAATTGAGCGTTTTTATTTTTCCTTTTTCGGGTAGTAGTGTTTCTATAAAGTCTATCAGAATGTCTTTGTTTTCTTCGTTACCAAATATTTTCTTGAAACCAAAATCGGTAAAAGGATTGATATAACGTTCTCGCATAGTTGTATCGTTTTTTTTGCTCTACTATTTTAAACGCAAAGTTGCCTGATTTTTATTGTCGTGTCTGAATTGTCCTGTAAATACTTTCGCTTTTTTGAGCGGTAACTGATAGCAGTACAGATTTCCGTCGTAGGTGGCTACGAGAAGTTCGAGTTTTTTGTCGTTATCAATATCGCCTACAAAAGGAGTAGCCTCAGAGCCAGCAGGAAGCAACAGGGTTTGTAGAGTTTTGGTTTTTTCATCATAAATCAACAATTGCCCTTTTTCGGTAGGAACGAGAATTTGCCAATTTTTAGTATTTATCTGAGCTACCACAGCCGAAGCCGATATACGATTAGCAGGAAAAAATTTACTTGCTTTTCTATCAACAAATTTTAAATCATTCTCGGTGGTGAGCGGTGCTTTTGGGAGGTGTGTTACCCAGAAGCCGTCTTGTTCGTCTGATGACCACCAGCTACTACCGATACCCATAGTTTCGTTGGGCGTAAGCACAGGACTTGCGTACAAACCCGAGATACCTCCATAATAGGGGGCTTCGTCAGGCATATTCAAATTGATTGCATATAAAAGTTTTCCTTGCAAATCTATGACAAACACAATGGAATAAGTATTCGCCACCATAATGGCTGTTTTCTTCCCTTTCTGCACTACCACGGGGGAAGATTTCAGCCCCGAATACAAGCCAAATTTCCAAATGATCTCGCCATTTTTGCCATTTAAAGCATACACATACGATTTTCTTTCAAAGTTTGTTTTATCCCAGCCTCCTGAGATGATGTCCAAAATACCATCTGCATTTACATCTACGGCACAAGGCGAACTCAGGAAAGCTCCGTTGTCGTTGGTAAGTACATTGAGCCAAAGCACTTTACCTGTTTTACCGTTTAGGGCGGCAACGCCTTTGCCTCTAATGGTAATCACTACATCGTTTTCTTTGTCTCCATTGAGGTCTGTGAGCAAAGGACAACTTTCTACGTTACCTACATTGCTTTCAGGATTTTCGGTAGGGATGTTGTATTGCCAAAGAAACTCCTTTTTCTTGATATCGTAGCAATACAAGGTTTGGGCATCGGTGCCGAAAAAGAGTTTGTTGCCATCAAGAGCAATTCCGTTGATATCGGTATCTAAATCTTGCGTGGTGCTTGGATAGGTAGGTTTTATTTTTTCAAGAATTTTTCCTGATTGTGGTTCTATGGCAAAGACAGCATCATTTTCATCATTGGGTACTCTATCAAGTGTATTTCCATTAGAGCCTACCCATATTTTATTTTGATGCAATAAAATATTAGTTCGGTAGGTCGTTTGCCCAATGTAGGTTTTCCATTTTAAGGGAAAAACTTCCTCAATTTTTTGAATATTTTGTGCTTTTAGCTTAAAAAAGCTAACTGCAAAGAACAAAAGCAAAAAAATACGTACAATAAGCATAAAATCAATCATTTTAGTTAGTTTTGACAAAAATAACAATTTATGCGAAATTTTTTTGGGCTTTGGCTTTTAAATTTTCTCACGTCTGTGTGTTTTGCTCAATTTTCATCGCATTTTTTGCCTGATTTTCAGGCTGAAGTGGGTTTGCATTATGCGTATGCATTTACGAATAATTGGGCAGTAGAAGTAAAGCCAAACCAGAATGTTAGGTACTACCGAGAGGAAAGAAACAATTTTGGTGTAAGCACTTTCGGCAGAGTGGCGTCTTCTACGGCTTTGGCTTTTTTTAGATTTAGAGCCAATGAGGCTTTTCGCTTTGGCGATTGGTTCGTGGTAGAAACCTGCTTGGGCTACCGAAGGCAACAAATAGAAAAAACAAATCATCTGCTTTTGGGCTACAATTTTTCTTTGGGGGTAGTGGCAAATTATTTGATTGACAAAAACAATGAAGTAGGTTTAGTGATTGTTCCTTTAAAATTTACTTCCGATAAAGTTGCTCCGAATGTTTCGGGATCTTACATTGGGGTTCGGTACGGCAGTAGAAATATTTGTTTTTCAGCAAATTATGAGTCAAGAAGTTTGTCTTTTTTTGGTTGGGTCATACCAGCTACTATCAATCCCTCACAATTTACGCTTGAAGTGATTTTGAAGTGTAAATACGGCTTTCGGGCAGAGTGGGCAGCGGTTCGCTATCGCGACAATATCTACGGCGGACATTACCATAATTCCTTTCCGACGGCAAGTATTTTTTTGTGTGGAATGTTTTAAGGTCTGCCAAAAAGCACTTGCCATACTTTTCTGAGTGATTTGGCTTGGCGAAGGTCTTGCCAAATATAAACAAACTCGTGCGTAATGATGCTGAAAATGTTATTTTTCTTAGGTTGATGTTTGGTAAGTCCGTAGCGAGGTTCGGCAACTTCGGGAGCGAAAGTGCCAAACATTCTATCCCAAATAATCAGCATTGCTCCGTAGTTTTTGTCGATATATTCGGGGTTGGTGGCGTGATGTACGCGATGATGCGAAGGCGTATTGAAAACGTACTCAAACCACGCAGGAAATTTCTTGAATATTTTGGTATGAATGTACATTTGGTAATAAAAACCGATTTCATCAATCAGCACAATCATTATTGGAGCAAAGCCCATTAGTGCAAGTGGCGACCAAAACACAAATCTGTACCAAAAATGTAGGAAATTACCACGAATAGCCGTAGAAGTATTAAGGACTTCCGAAGAGTGATGAGCCACGTGCATTGCCCAAAAGAAGCGGCTTTCGTGAGAAAGGCGATGATACCAGTAGAAAGTCAAATCGTTCAGCAAAATTAGTAGCACGATACTCCACCACGTAGTAGGGATTTCCCCAATTTTCCATTGCCCCAGCCATTCAAAATACACCAAAGTTATGCCTTTTACAAACACTTTGGTAAAAGACGTAAGCAAACCTAAGGTAAGATTGACGGCAGTATCTTTGGTTTCAAAAAGTGCTAAACGCTTGCGTAGGCTTATCCAAAATTCAAAGGCTAACAACGAAATAAAGGCAATAGTAGCAATCGCTTGGGCTGTTTTTTCGGGACTTTGCCAAATGGCATTCCAGTTCATAGCAGTTAGAGGTTTTTTGAAAGACAAATTTAATTTTTCTTAAAAAGGTTCAAAAAATGTACCTGTCCTTTTTTCGGAAATTTTTTTTTACTTGGAAGTTGTTTAGAATTTATTTTTTTTATTCACCAAATCCATTGCCTGTTCAACTTATCAGTTTGCAAGCCATAGCCGAATACAATCATATTCGTGTAAAATGGAATACCGCTTCGGAGATAAACATAGAAAAATTTGTAGTAGAAAAAAGTCTAAACAACAAAGAGTTTTTTGCTATAGCACAAGTTTCGGCAGGGCAAAATATGTATGCTGTTATAGACGGAAACCCTGCTGATGGCTTTAACTATTATCGCTTGCGTATTGAAGAATTTGGTGGTAAATCTTCGTACAGCAACGTAGAAGCCGTAAATTGGGGCAAAGGTGTGTATTTGAAAATATATCCTAACCCTGCACAAGATAACTTGATTTTGCAGTTTAGAAGTTCTGAGCAAACCTCAGTAAGCTATCGTTTATTCAGTCAGTTGGGCGTAGAAGTAGCCAAAGGAAATCTATCGCTTAGTGCAAACGAAATGCAAAGACAAAACATTCAGGTAGCTCATTTGCCCAAAGGCGTGTATTTCTTGGAGATTTTCTATGGCGAAAACAGAAAACTCGAAAAAATTGTAGTTCAATAACATTTGAAAGCCACCATTCCGAAAGCCTACTTTAAAAAAGTAGGCTTTTTGGTTTTAAAAAAACCTGCAAAAAAATCTTTTTTTCTCTAAAAAATTACGAATTTTGTTCTTAGACAAATAACATAAGCAATGAACATTCAGAACCTAATCAATAAAATTCAATCGCTAAATCTGCAAATCAAATTATCTATATTTTTCGCTATTGTTTTATTCCTAACCATCGCTAATTATCTTTTGGTAAGCTACGAGGAAAGCAACTTAGCCAATAGTGCTTCTGGGATAGAGGTAGCTCAAAGAAATAAAGTTTTATCCCAGAAATTTGGTTTTTTAGCTTTTATGGTTTATCAAGGAAACGAGATGACTAAAAAGGAATTAGAAAATGCTATTAACGAACATCAATATAATTTAGATTTGCTTGAAAGAGGTGGAGTTGTGGATATTCTAAATCAGAAAGTCTCAGTAAAACCTGTATCAAATAAAACAAAAGCTAAACTTCTTGAAATAAAGCAACTTTGGAGCAGTTACCGAGAAAATCTTTTAGCAGTACTCACACAAGCCCCTGAAATGAGCCAGATAGATAGCACCGTAGCCGCAGGGGTTACTACTTACACCGTGAGCCGTGTGCCTAATCAGAACAGAAAACTCGCAATGGCTTACATTCAAGATAATACGATTAGTCTATTTACACAAAATAGTGAGTTGGGCGATTTGTTATGGGAAGACTTTTATGATACCAAACAACGCAACAGCACCCAAATAAGTCTGATATTTTTAGGGTACATTATGATTTTTGTTTTCGTGTATTGGCAATTTTCTTCCACCGTGGTCAATCCTATACGCCAAATAGCCAAAGCCATACGAAGCATCTCGGAGGGCAATTTCTCAGTAAAACTACCCCTTAAACGAAAAGATGAACTGGGCATTCTTGCCGAAGATGTTAATAATCTTGCCGATAGCCTCAAAAAATCAACCGAATTTGCAACAGCCATTGGTAACTATCAGCTCGACATAAGCTTAGAACCTAAAAGCGAACAAGACAAATTAGTCATTGCTTTGCTCAATATGAGAGATAAACTCAAAAAAGTAGATGAAGAAACCGAAAGACGCAACTGGATGAATAGTGGTATCGCTCTGTTTAATGATATTTTACGCACACAATTCGATACTTTCGAAGAATTTGCTTATCAAATCACTTACAATATTGTAAAAATCTTAGACCTCAATCAGTTAGGATTTTATTCTTTGCACGAAGATGAAAATACAGGCAGGCAGTACCTCAAACGAGATGCTTGTTATGCCTACGACCGTCGCCGTTTCGAGGAGCATATCGTAGATTTAGACGAAGGTTTGCTGGCTCAGGCTGTCTTGGAGAAGGACAGTATCTACCTCACCGATGTCCCTGAGGACTATATTCGTATTACATCGGGTTTGGGAGATGCCCCCCCTCGTAATATTTTTATTGTTCCGCTGATAGCAGAGCAAAAAATCTTCGGAGTAATGGAGCTTGCTTCTTTCAGAAAACTACAAGATTTTGAAATAGAGTTCATTAAAAAAATAGCCGAAAGTGTAGCGGCTACTATCGCTACCGTGCGTATCAACGAACAAACAAAACTGCTACTTGCCAATGCCCAAGAATATGCCCAAAAAATGCAAGCCCAAGAAGAAGAAATGAGGCAAAACGTAGAAGAATTAGCTTCTACACAAGAAGTTTTAGAAAAAAGAGAAAAAGAAGCCAGCGAAGCGTATCAGAAACTCTTAGAAGAATATGAAAGAAAAGTTACCGAAATGAACAACAAAGAACGCATCTTCAATGAACAGAAAAGCCAGCTACAAGCTGCCTTAGACATTGCCTACGAAACCCAAAACAAATTAGAAAAACAATACGAAGAAGTGCGAGTAGCCCTCGAAAAACTCAAAAACAAAGAGGCTTCTATGGCTTTCGCTATTCAAGAGAAAGACAAAGAAATTATCACCCTCCGAAAAACCGTAGAAGAACTTAGAGGGGGGAAAACCTCTTAAAGAAACATTTGATAAATATGATATGAATAAAGATTTAGCTGAAATTATTACCACCTACGCAACCCAAACCCACGAGGAGCTTGCTAGGCTGCTGCTGGGGAAATCCAAAGATAATTTAATTGCTTGCTTAAACGATTTACTAACTATCTACATAAATGATAAAAACTCTTCTACTTTACGAGAGTTTATCACGGTTTCTGTGGCGGGCTACGAACATTCTACCGAAAAGTTAGGCTACAACGGCTTCAAACAGGACACAAAAATAACAGGGAAACCTATTAACTGCGAAGCAAAACCTAAAAATATTCAATCTAAAAATTACGAAAATAAAAAGAATAAACCCAAACTCAATGGAGAAGGCGGCTTTAATGACTATACCTACAAACGCTTAGAAAAAGACAAACAGGCGAACTTAAATTTGCTTTGCAGTGGTTTTATAGATGGCGAACTACAATACATACTAGAATTCCCTTTTGATGCTATCTGCGACAGATTGGAGCAAGAACTAAAAAAACTAAAAGGACCTTACCTGCGAAGTGCAACCTTTAACTTTTCCCACTACAAAAACTCAAAAGAGTTGAAAATAGTTTATATCAATAAGATGTCCATAGAGCAAAATAAACGCTTTTTTAATAAAAAGTTTTATCAATTTTTAATGGAAAGCAAATGAACATTACGGATAACTACATAAATCAAATTTTACAGGGAGATACACTTGAAATATTGAAAAAATTACCTGATGGCTTTGTAGATGTGGGAATAACCTCGCCTCCATATAACAAAGGAGAAAAACAAAAAGGTTGGTTAGTAAAAAATGTACTTTACGATAGAGCTTTGGATAGAAAACCAGAAGATACATACCAAGAGGAACAAATACAGGTTCTCAATGAAATATACAGAATTACCAAAGAAGGTGGTTCATTTTTTTACAACCACAAAACTCGATGGAATAAAGGTTTGATGCTTCACCCAATACAATGGCTCTCCAAAACAAAATGGATAATAAGACAAGAAATAATTTGGGATAGAATGATTGCCGCCAATATAAGAGGATGGCGTTTTTGGCAAGTAGATGAACGTATTTATTGGCTATACAAACCCATAAAAGACGACACCATAGGTGCTGAGCTTCTTTCCAAGCACGCACTACTTACTTCTATATGGCGTTTCCCCCCTGAAAGGGAAAACCCTCACCCTGCCCCATTTCCGATAGAACTTCCCACACGAGTTATTTATTCTATCCTTGATGAGAAAGACGGATTAGTGTTAGACCCATACGCAGGAAGCGGAACAACACTTTTAGCTGCAAAATTGCTCGGAAAAAATTTCATAGGGATAGATATATCGGAAGATTACATCAATCTTGCTAAAAACAGATTGCAAAACCCCGAAAAAGAAAAACATAAAGTAATAGAGGAAATTAACAAGCATTTTGTTAGTAAAACTTTTAAAGACAGAAAAGAAAATGGCGAATTTACAGGAAAATTCAAGAACCAAAACCCCTCACAAAACATTATCTCTCCAAAAGGTTTGTTTGATTAAATCATAAAAAAATGCGAGAACCTAACCTCTGGATTGGAAATATCGGACATCTATTGGTAATCATTTCCTTTGCAAGTGCCATCTTGGCTACTATCGGCTATTTTGTTTCGCAACAAAAAAATAAACTCGGCAATGAGAAAGAACAACAAAACTGGCTACAATTTGCCCGAAAAGCCTTCTTTGTGCATACATCTGCGGTTATAGGAGTGGTCTTAGTGCTTTTTACCATTGTCTATAACCAAATGTACGAGTATTTCTACGCTTACGACCACTCCTCTAACGATTTACCCGTTCAGTATATGGTTGCCTGTTTTTGGGAAGGGCAAGAAGGTAGTTTTCTCATCTGGATTTTTTGGAACGTGTTGCTCGGTGCAGTCCTTATCTGGAAAGCTAAATCTTGGGAAAGTTCGGTGATGAGTATTTTTTCATTATTGCAAGTGATTCTTACTTCAATGATTTTGGGCGTAGTGTTTTTTGATACTTTCAAAATCGGTAGTTCGCCTTTCGTACTAACGCGAGAAGTGTTAGACTTGCCTGTCTATAACCCTGCTTTCAGAGAAACCTACAATCCCAATTTTATACCCAAAGACGGTAGCGGACTTTCGCCACTTTTGCAGAATTATTGGATGGTAATTCACCCACCTACTATTTTTCTCGGCTTTGCTCTAAGTTTTGTTCCTTTCGCTTTTGCCATGGCAGGGCTACAAATAGGCAAAGTAAAAGAATGGCTCAAACCTGCGATGCCTTGGACTTTGGCTTCGGCTATTGTGTTGGGGCTGGGAATAATGATGGGAGCATATTGGGCTTACGAAACCCTCAACTTCGGAGGCTACTGGAATTGGGACCCTGTAGAAAATGCCGTCTATGTTCCTTGGCTTACGTTAGTAGCGGCTTTGCATACCATGCTGACAGCACGCAACAGCAGTAGCTCGCTAAAAGCCTCTATCATAATGCTTTCGGTAACGTTCTTTTTAGTTTTGTACTCTACTTTCCTTACAAGAAGTGGCGTCTTAGGCGATGCTTCTGTTCATTCCTTCACCGATTTGGGGCTAAGTGGGCAACTTTTACTACTAATGGGCGTTTTCGCTGCCGTTTCGGTATGGATTATGGCAAAATATTGGAAACGCATCAAACCCGATACCAAAGAAGTAAGTACCTACTCGCCTGAATTTTGGACTTTCGTAAGTGCTACCATTCTTTTTTTAGCCGCTTTTCAGGTGATTTTATTTACCTCAAAGCCTGTGTTTGGGCAGTCGCCACCAGCCAATCCGATGGAGTTCTACGGAACAATTCAAGGTTTTTTTGCCGTTGCAATAGCCATTTTCTCGGGAATAGGGCAATACTATTGGTGGAGAAAAATTAAACCTCAGAAAAGTGCTTTTGAAACTTTGGGCTTGCCTATCATTCTTTCTATGCTTCTTTCGGCTGTGTTGATTTACTTTTTAGATAGCAACGAAGATTTGCAAAAGGAGTTTCTTGCTGCTAAGAACGATTTAGCAAAAATCACCTTAGTTTGGCTCAAATATTTGCTCATCATTCTGATTATTGCCTCAACAATGTTTTCAATAGTGGCAAATGGCAGTGTAATGATTCAGATTTTACGCAAAAATCCGAAACTTTCGGGCGGAGCTGTCGCTCATATTGGCGTTGCCGTGATGATTTTGGGCATTTTGTATTCGGCAGGGTATTCTAAAATTATTTCCGACAACAATTCAGGACTTGTCTATAACAAAGATGCTCCCGAAGAATTTAACAAAAAAAATATCCTGCTCTGGCTTGACCAACCTACGCAAATGAAAGACTACATCATCACCTACAAAGGTATGTATGTAGAAGCCAAAGGCTATCCGGGCTATATCAATCAAAAATATGTTCGCAGTCTGCCCGAAAATCCTTACCAACTCGTTGCTATCAAAGATATTGACTACAACGGCAAAAGCTATTTCAAAAAAGGCGACACACTGGAAACGCGTCCCGAAAATTTGTATTACAGAGTAGAATACCGTCAGGCTAATGGCAAGATTTTCAATTTGTTTCCACGCGTGCAAATGAATGGCATCAGGCGTGGAGAAGTTGTAGCCTCACCCGATATTCGTCAAGAACTCACCAAAGACCTTTACACCCACGTTACTACTATCTACCCCGACCCCGAAAAAGGCAGAGAATACACCGAAACGCAAGAAATTAAAGTTCGCCCCAAAGACACTTTCTTGCTAAATGACTTTGTAGCCGTGCTTGATGGCATTAGTCCTGTTCGTGAAATTGATGCTCAAAAACTTAGCGAAAACGAAATCGCTGTGAAAGCCTCTGTTCGTGTATTTGGCAAAAATGCTCAAATTTACACTGCTGAACCTATTCTGCTTGTTAATCAGAAAGAAAGCAAAATGGCAAATATTCCCGAAACCTTACCCGAAATAGGAGCAAGAGTAACTTTCAAGAATATCAATACCGAAACAGGTGAGCTTGTGCTTTCGGCTGATGTGGGCGAAAAAGACTATATCATTATGAAAGCTATGGAAAAACCTATGATAAACTTGCTTTGGGGCGGTTCGCTCATAGTAATTGCAGGATTTTTGATTGCTCTGAAACGGCGAATAAGCGAGAACAAGTCGCAAAAAGCAAAAGAATTGAAAACCGACGAGCAACTCACACAAGTTTAATTTCCCCGAAACACCTTTTTTGAGAAAATTTTCTTTGTGTGTTTTGCTTTCCAAAAATTTCATTTGTTGCTCTCCTAAGAATTGCATAATTTTGCATTTTAAAGCAAAATCGTATGAAGCAGATTGTTGAGGAACTTCTTATTTTGGACGAAAAGCAAGAAACTTGCGAAGCGGTAAAAATTTCCAAAGACGAAAACACAGGCAAAGCCCGTAGATTATACATTGAAAGTTATGGCTGTCAGATGAACTTTTCCGACTCCGAAATCGTAACGGCTGTAATGCACGAACACGGCTTCGATACTACTTCAACCCCCGAAAACGCAGACCTTATTTTTCTGAACACTTGTGCCATCAGAGATAACGCCGAGCAAAAAATCCGCCATCGCCTCCAACACCTCAATAGCCTCAAAAAGAAAAAACCTGAACTGCTTATCGGAGTGCTTGGCTGTATGGCTGAACGCCTCAAAACCAAACTTTTGGAAGAAGAAAAAATGGTAGATATTGTGGCAGGTCCCGATGCCTACCGCGATTTACCCAAACTCGTAAGCCAAGCTGATGAAGGTAGCCGAGCCATCAACGTATTCCTTTCTCGCGAAGAGACCTATGCCGATATAAGCCCCATAAGGCTCAATTCTAATGGTGTAACGGCTTTTGTCTCAATTATGCGTGGCTGCGACAATATGTGTTCGTTTTGCGTAGTGCCTTTTACGCGTGGGCGTGAGCGTAGCCGAAACCCTTACTCTATCGTAGAAGAATGTAAAAATCTCTTTGAAAATGGTTTCCGTGAAGTTACCTTGCTCGGACAAAATGTAGATTCTTATTTCTGGACTTCAAAAGAAAATATCGTTTCGCTGAAAATGTATCAGAAAGCCTTAGAGAAAGGTGAAAGTTTCGAAGGGACTGAAACCGTTAATTTCGCCCAACTCTTAGAACGTGTTGCCCAAATTTCGCCCGATTTGCGTGTGCGTTTTTCTACTTCGCACCCCAAAGATATTACCGACGAAGTGCTTTACACAATGGCAAAATACGAAAATATATGCAAATACATTCATTTGCCTGTACAAAGTGGCAGTTCAAGAATTTTGGCTCTAATGAACCGAACCTATACGCGTGAATGGTATTTGGAACGCATAGCCGCTATCAGACGCATTTTGGGCAACGAATGTGGCATCTCTTCAGATATGATTGCAGGGTTCTGTACCGAAACCGAAGAAGACCACCAAGCCACACTCTCGCTAATGCGTATCGTAGAATACGATTTTTCGTATATGTTCTACTACTCGGAACGTCCTGGTACACCTGCCGAAAAGAAACTAAAAGATGATATTGACCTTGAAACCAAAAAACGTAGGCTCAATGAAATTATTGCTTTGCAAAATGAATTATCGCTCAAACGAAACCAACAAGACGTCGGTAAAGTGCATAAGGTTTTGGTAGAAGGCTTTTCCAAACGCTCAAAAGAACATTTACAAGGCAGAAATACTGCCAATAAAGTTGTGATTTTCCCCAAAAAACATTATCAAAAAGGCGATTATGTGAATGTTTTGGTAAAAGATTGCAATTCGGCGACACTTTTTGGCGAAGCCATTGAATAAGCTCTTAGCCTCAATGCTCCGTACTCAATACTCAATACTCTGTACTCAAAAAGCTATGCGTTTTTTTTCATTTTTGATTTTTGTACTTTTTTGTTTTTCTTGCGTTGGGCAAGATGCCCCCAAAAGCAGTGCCGATACAAGTGCTTATCCTTGGCTCAAACCTGAACTCAATTTTGTACAATTTTACCAAAAACAAGCCATAGCCGATTTCTACAAAATTTGGAAGGAAGCTAAAAATAGAAAAATTAGTGTGCTAATGTTTGGAGACTCGCATCTCCAACACGGTGCCTACCCCGATCAAATCCGTAAAAGATTGCAAGAAAAATTCGGTTATGCAGGACAAGGTTTAGTTTTTGCCTTTTCGGCGGCAAATACTTATTCAAACACCGACTACAAAACCTCACACACAGGCACTTGGATTTATGCCAAAAGTTTTATGAATACGCTCAAATTGCCCTTGGGCGTTTCGGGAATGAGCATAAGAACCGAAAAACTGCCTGCAAGTCTTAGTTTTAGCCCCAAAATAAATTCTTGGGAAAAAAACGACGTTCTGAAATTATTTTTCAAAAAAAGTCCTGAAAGTTTTCAACCAGTGGTAGTAATTGACGAAACTACCGAAATTCCTATCACTTGGGATAGCACCGATACTAAACCTTTCGTGAGAGTGGCAATTCCTGCTATCAAGCAAAAAATCACTATCAAACTGCAAAAAAATGATACTTTGCAACGTTTTTTTGAGTTTTACGGAATGACTCTGGAAACCGAACCTGCCTACGGTGTAATTCTGCACAATGCAGGTGTTGGGGCGGCAAAATACGGTTCTGTTTTGCGAAAACAACTCCTTGCCGAGCAATTACCTCATTTTCAGCCCGATTTGGTAGTTTTAGATTTTGGCACAAACGACTATTTGTACAATGATAAAATTTCGGATAGTTTAGAAAGACAAATTCGCGAAATTATTGCAAAAATTCGCCAAATATGCCCAAAAACAACTATTCTGCTCACTACTGCACAAGATTTGTATTGGCGGAGAATCAATGTAAAATCGGGATTAGCATTTAGCGAATTTATCCAAAAAATAGCTTCCGAAACCAACTGCCTCCTATACGATTGGTACTGGGTGGCAGGCGGACAGACCGTAATGCGAGACTGGGTAAAAGCTAAAATTGCTCAAAACGATATGGTGCATCTCAACGAAGCAGGCTATCGCCTGAAAGGCAATTTATTTTACGAAGCCTTAGCCTCTACAATGCAATGGATAGACGAAAATCCTACTAAAAATCAACTCGTGCTTGCTACTGATAGCCTGAAAGCTCAACAAGCTCACTTTCAACGAAAACGCATTTATGCGTATAACTATGCCTCCAAACCAAAAACTAATAAAAAACAAGATACGGCTAAGACGCCTGTTGTGGTTGTAAAACAAAATTCTTCGGCAAAATCCAAAACGCTGACGCATACCGTAGTTGCAGGCGACACGTTGTATGCTCTGGCAGCTCGCTACAAGGTTTCTGTTGCAGAACTAATGCAGTGGAATGCTCTAAGCAGTTCTAATTTGCGTATCGGGCAAGTCTTGATTGTGAGGAAGTAGTTAGGTATATTTTTTCATAAATCTAAGTATATTCTTTTTATAGTTTCAAATTTCATAGTATTTTGTAGTACTATAAAATTTGTTTATGATTATGAGCATTTCAAAAAAACACTCATCTTCGTTGGACGAACTACAACGCCCTCTATCTCATTTGCCAATAGGCAGTTTGAGATTGCCTTTGTCTTATCAATTATCAATTATCAGTTATCAATTATCATTGTTCACTGTTCATTGATAATTGAACATTGATAGTTGAACACAAATACTACACCATACTATGTTTTTAGTAATGTTTTAATTATGCTCAAAAGTAATTGGTTTTTTTCATATCCAAAAAAAAGTATAATTTTGCAGTATGAAACTCTCCGATACTGACTATAGCTTGCTTAGAGAACTTCAGGGTACGTGATATGAAGCTCAGATTTGACACTTGTATCAATGCTCA
>Ga0308407_1000055_pt1 | contig 96523 bp, 72 predicted proteins | sample HotsprSampleMSe2_FD_203476 | JGI IMG/M metagenome (GOLD analysis project Ga0308407, IMG submission 203476) | Hot spring phototrophic mat microbial communities from Mushroom Spring, Yellowstone National Park, Wyoming, United States - 20060911_MSe2 ...
TTTAGAATCAATAGTTTACTCCACTAAGGATGTAGTAAATGCTATAGAAAAAGATATTGATAAAAAATTGATCTCTTTGAAAGTTGATGGAGGGGCTTCAAAAAATAACTTTTTACTCCATTTTCTTTCTGATATATTAAATGTTGAAATAATAAGACCAAAAATAACTGAAACAACTGCTTTGGGTGCTGCTTTAATCTCTGCATTAGGGGTAGGTTATTATAAAAATTTAGACGAATTAAAAAAGGTATATAAAGTTGAAAGAACATTTAAACCAAAAATGGATAAAAATAAAAGCAAAGAACTTTATAAAAATTGGATCCACTACATTGATAAAATAAAAACAAGATAGTTTTATAAACTTATTCCCTTTTTTCTTATAAATGAAACTATTTTTTTATATTGATTTAAATCTGCCATCGAAGATTGAAGATCAGCTTTATATAATTTTAAAAGATTATTTAAGTCTTTATTTTTCAATATTTTTTCTTGTTCATTTTGTTCAAGATTATTTAAAAAGGAAATATTCATGTGGTTCCCTATAAGGTAATGAACTCTATCTTCACTATTCTCTAAAAAATCTATATACTCTTTCCATCTATTTAATATTTTTTGTGCAATTTGAAATCCTAATTTCGAATGATAAGGAAATTTCCACTCTTTTGATGAAATTTTTTGATCCTTTACCTCATACTTTCCAATATCATGAAAAAGAGTAGAAAAAACAAAAATAAAATCATTTGAATCAATATATTTTAATGTTCTTAAAGAATGCTCAAAAGCATCACCTTCTGGATGATTTTCTTTGTCATGGTAAACACTTTTTAAATTTAATAATTCAGGAAATATATATCTTATTAAATCATTTTTTTCTAAAATTCTTAAAAGATAATAATTTAATCTATCTATTAAAAAGAAATATATAAATGAAAATTGATCACTTTTATTTAGTTTTGAAAATAAATTTTGATAAGATTTTTTTTCCAAACTTGAATCATTTATTATATTTTTTTCATTTTTATAATCAATTTCATCTTCTTTAAAAATCTCATTCTCAATAATATTATTTTTAAACATTACTTTTCTTTCAAGAAAATATCTCTTATAATAAAAAAAATTCCATATTTTATACTTTTTATCAAAAACTAAATAATTGTTGCCAAAATTCGTTATGAACCCTTTTTTTATATTTTCATTTATTAAATCTGATTTATATAGAGAACCTATTGAAAATAAATCATAAAATATATCAGAATTTATATCATAAAAATAAGGTAAAAGAAGAGGATGATCTATCTTAAAAGTAAATTCGGTTAAGTAACTTTTAGTATCATTTGAAATATAATTAAATATTTTTAAATATATTAATCTTCCATCGATTATCAAAACATAATCAAAAGGAGCAAAATTTAGTTTATAAACTTTATCAAACCTTCTGTAAAGATCAGTAATTTCAATATTTGATAACAGAAAATAATTATAAATATCTTTAAAAATGAAAAAATTTAATGCAGAAATACCAAATAAAAATATTTTATTATCATTAAATATTGTTTTAAGAGTTTTTATTATTGACTCATCTTTAAATTTCACAGATATTTAAGCTCCTAATTTTATATTTTAAGAGAGATTTCATTTATGAAATATACTCCTCAATATCTTTAATTGAGTTTATAATATTTATTGGTGTATTTTCTTTAATAATTATAGATGCTAATCTTCTTAAATGGAAAATAGCTCTTTTTTTTTCATCTTTTGATAAGATTTGACTATCTTCATCCTCTTCATCTTTCTCATCTTTTTCTTCAATATTTTCATCAAAAATCTCTTTTCCTTTTTTTCTAAGAGAATTTAAGCTTAAATTTTTCTCTAATGCTTCATTTTTCAAATCATCAAATTTTTTAATAATATTATCTTTATTTTGAGAATAATTTAAATCATTTAATATTTTTGTCTTATATTTTGCAAGTTGAGAAATAGTATCAAGTGATGGAAATTTTTCTTCATTTATATTTATATTCTCATAAACTATAAAATCATAAGAATTTAACAATTTAAATACTGTCTCTTTTTTAAGCGAAAGTTCTTTTTTTGAATAATCATAAATACTATTATATCCCCAATTTTCATATAATTTATTTTTATAAACTTCAGATAATATTTTTGCAAAAGAAATCCAATTTTTTTTAAATTCAATAGCACTTTTTTTTATATTTTCTCTTAAATTATAAGCATTAATATTTTCAAAATTATCATTATTATTAAAAGTTTCATTATTTAAATTATCATTTTTTAAATTATTTAAATCTTTCATTATTCCCTCACAAAAAAAAAATTAGAAAATATTTTAAAACAATTTAGCAAAAAAATTAAAAAATAAAATCTGTGTTATTACTATTATTATATTTTTATATTTTTGAAAATTGTAATTTATATAAATTATAATATATTCCTTTTTTCATTAAAAGTGCTTCATGATTTCCTTGCTCAACAATTTTTCCCTTATCAAGAACTATTATATTTTTAGAATCCCTTATTGTTGATAATCTATGGGCAATAGCAATTGTTGTTCTTCCTTTCATTAAATTTTTTATTGCTTCCTGAATTAATTTTTCTGTATGAGTGTCAATATTTGATGTAGCTTCATCTAGAATAAGTATTGATGGATTAAAATATAAAGCTCTTGCAAATGATAAAAGCTGCCTTTCCCCTGCAGAAAATGTTGAACCTCTTTCCATAACTTCTTCATCATCTTTTTCTGGAAGTTTATTTATAAATTCCTCAATAAATGTTAATTTTTTAACAAGATTATAATAATCCTTATCAAATTCTTTATTTAATATAATATTTTCTTTTATCGTTCTTGAAAAAAGGAAGACATCTTGCATTACTATGGCAATATTTTGTCTTAAAATACTATGAGGAATATCATTAATATCTTTCCCATCTATTAAAATTTTCCCCTTTTGAATTTTATAAAATTTATTTAATATATTTGTTATAGTTGTTTTACCAGCACCTGTTTCTCCTACAATTGCAAGTGATTCCTGTGGTTTTATTTCAAAAGAGACTCCTTTTAAAACCCAGTTTTCATCATTATTATATGAAAACCAAACATTGTCAAAAATAATATGCCCTTTAAACCTGTATAAATCATTTGCATTGTATGTTAATTTTATATATTTTTTTTCATAATCTTTTAATTTTTTTTCTTCTTGTTCCTCATTTATATAATTAGTATTTAATATTGCTAATATTTTTTCTCCTGCTGCATTTGCTGACTGCATTATATCAAACTTTTCTGCAAAATCTTGAACTGGTGAGAAAAAGGATTCTATATAAGCTAAAAACATTATAATTAAACCATATGAAACTCTATTATTCAATATTCCTTTTGAACCAAAATATATAAGAGAGCCTAAAGCAAACCATCTTAAGAAACCAATAAGTGGTCTAAATAAAGCATAAACATAAAGTTGTTCTATATTTGCCTTATATAGTTCTATATTTTTAAGTTTAAATTTATTGTAATTCTTTAATTCTTGAACAAATATCTGTATAATCCTTATTCCTGTAATTGTTTCATTTAAAAATGCATTCATTTGAGATATTCTTGTTCTAATTTTTCTATAAGCCTCTCTTGCAGCATATCTAAAATAAATTGTTAAAATTATAATAAAAGGAAAGCTTATTGCAATTATTGAAGCCAAATATATATCTGTAAAAAACATTACAATTGCAATACCACTCATCATTAAAATATCTTGAAATAATGTTACAAGAACATTTGAGAATAATTCATTTAATGTTTCAATATCATTTGTAACTCTATTTACAATTTTTCCAATAGGGTTTCTATCAAAAAATGATATTTCTAAGGATGTTATATGATTATAAAGATCTTTTCTTAAATCTCTCATTGAATATTGTGAAAGTTTCATTAAAAAAATTATTTGTAAATATGATACTGAAAATTGTATAAAAAGAAGAAAAATCACTAATAAAGTGTATAAAATTACCATTTTGTAATCATTATACCTCAATTTTATCAATTCATTAACACTAAAATTATTTAAATGTTTTGATTCAAAAAGATAATAACGATTATTAAACTTAAAAGATTCTTTTAATAAAATTAATCTATTTATTTTTTCATTTAAAGAATCATCAACATTATTATTTTTAATTTCTATTATAATATAGTCTTTTTGCCACATTATTTTTTCTTTAAAATAACTTTCCAATTTTTTCTTCGAAAAATATTTTAAATCAGAATTCAATATAAAAACAAGATTATCATTAAGCTTAATCCCTTTCAATATCTGTTTTTTATAGAAGGGATCATTTTCATATCTATTCAAATTTTCAAGATCAACTATTTTCCCATGCTTTGATATATATCTATCTATTATAATTTTTGATATATATGGTGTTATAACAGTAATTGAACTAATAACAAATACAAATAATACAGAAACTATAAAATATTTTTTATATTTAAAAATATATTTAAAAAGTAATTTGAAAACTTCTTTAGAATAAAGTTTTCCTTCATTTTTGTCTTCTTCATGATAAAAATCCATAACTAACCACCTTTATAAAGAAATATTTTTTATTAAATTTTATTCTAAAACATATTCTTCTAACTTTTGTAATTCATACAATTTTGCATAATATCCATTTAACTTTAACAATTCATCATGATTTCCTCTTTCTATAATATTACCTTCATCAAGAATAATAATTTCATCACAATCTTTTACAGTTGAAACTCTATGAGCAATAATAATAGATGTTCTCTTTTTAATCTCAGATTTTAAGTTATTAAGTATTTCTTTCTCTGTATTTGCATCAACTGAGGAAAGAGCATCATCAAGAATTAATATTGATGGATTAATTATTAATGCTCTTGCAATAGAGATTCTTTGTTTTTGTCCACCTGATAAAGTTATTCCTCTTTCTCCTATGACAGTTTCATAACTATCTTTAAAACTCATTATATCTTTGTCAATACATGCTATTTTTGCATATTTTCTTATTATTTCATCATCTACATTTGCATCATCAAACCCAAATGTAATATTGTTTTTAATAGTATCCGAAAATAGAAATGAATCCTGTGGTACATATCCTATAGATTTCCTTAAAACTTTTAATGGTATCCTGTTAATATCATAACCATTTATAAATACTTTCCCATCTTCAACATTAAAAAGATGAAATAAAATAGATATTAAAGTTGATTTCCCTGAACCAGGCTTACCCATTATTCCAAGAGATGAACCCTTTTTTATTTTAATATTAATATCTTTTAATTCATATTTATCATTTTTGTTATAAGAAAATGATAGTCCTTTTATTTCTATATCACCTTCAATTTTTTTAATAGAATAATCTGTCTTTTCATTATCTTTAATTTCTGGAACTTCTTTTAATAATAAAAGAATCCTTTTTGAAGATGCAATACCTCTTTGAAACATATTTATAAGCCAACCAATAGCCATCATAGGCCAAACAAATTGTCCAAGATACATTGTCATCGCAACAAGAGTTCCAAGAGAAATTTCATTTGTTATTACACCTTTACTTCCAAAAAGATACAAAAACGCAATTGATGTTGATGCAAGAAATGTCACAGTAGGAAAAAACACACCCCATAATTTTACAAGATTTAAATTTTTTTCTACATAATCATTACAAATTTTCAAAAAGTTTTCTAATTCTTTCTTTTCTTGATTAAACCCTTTAACAACTCTTATTCCGGAAAATGTCTCTTGAGTGATTGTTGATATATTAGAAAAAGATTCTTGTACTTTAGAAAAAGATTTTCTTAATCTTGGAGAAATAATTCCTGAAATTATAGAAATAAATGCAAGAGGAATAATTGAATAGAGAGTAATTTTAAAAGATAAAGTTAACATAAAAACAAGAGACATTGTTCCCATAAACAAGGCATCAGTAAGCGCAATAAATGATGGACCTGTTGCCATTCTTATAGCATTTACATCATTTATCATTAAAGCCATCAAATCCCCTGTTTTTGTCTTATTAAAATAATTAAATGATAAACTTTGAATTTTTAAAAACATATCATCTCTTACCTGAGTTTCTATTTTCCTTGATGCTCCAATTATACCAAGTCTCCAGAAAAACCTTAAAAAAGCCATAAGAAGTGATAATCCTATTATTTGTAAAAAAATATTCAGTATTATCTTCTCACTAAAATATTCCATTGATAAAATATCAAGAGACCTTCTTACAAGTTTTGGTATTATTAATTGTAAAAGATCTACAACAACTAAAACAATAATTCCAAAACTCATCTGAAAAAGATTTTTCTTTATATAATTCCATAAAAAAGTAGTTGCTTCTTTATTACTTATAGATTCCTCTGCTTTTGTCCACTTTTTATCACCCATTTATACTCCTTTTACTTAATAAATTTAAATTATCTTTAATTTAATAAAATTTTTGTTTTAATAAAGTCTATTTTAATAATATTAATTTAAAATCATTTATCAAAAATTAATTTAAATTTATATTTTTGCAATATTTTTATTAAGTTTTCTTAACTATATTTTTATATTGTCAAATTTTTTATATTTTATTATTTTTTAAATGATATTATTTTTTTGGACGGAGGTTTTCAATATGGAAAGAAAAGAAACTCTAACCTTTCAAGCTCACACAAAACAATTACTTGATCTTATGATACATTCTATTTATACACATAAAGAAATCTTTTTAAGAGAACTTATTTCAAATGCTTCTGATGCTCTTGATAAATTAAGATTTAAAGCACTTACTGAACCTGATTTAATAAATAAAGATGAAGAATTATTTATAGAAATAAAAATAGATGAAAAAAATAGAACATTAACAATTTCTGATAATGGAATTGGTATGACTTATGAAGAAGTTGTAAATAATATTGGTACTATTGCTAATTCAGGATCAAAAGCATTTTTTGAGAAATTAAACAAGGAAAAAGAGAGTTCTCAAATAAATGAAAACCTCGAACTCATTGGTCAATTTGGTGTTGGTTTTTATTCTTCTTTTATGGTTGCTAAAAAAGTTGTTATCCTTACAAAATCTCCATATTCTGAAAAAGGAGTTAGATGGGAATCAAAAGGTGATGGAGAATATACTATAGAAGATTATAATAAACCTACAAGAGGAACAAAAATTATTCTATATCTTAGAGATAAAAAAGAAGAAAATGATGAAATTGATTATGATGAATTTTTAAAAGAGTGGAAAATAGAATCCCTTGTAAAAAAATATTCTGACTTTATAAGATATCCAATAAAAATGGAAGTAGAAGTTGATGAATATCCAAAAAAGGAAGATGGAACACCTGATTATGATAAAAAACCAACAAAAAAAAGAGAGATTAAAACTTTAAATTCAATGAAACCTATATGGCAGAAAGATAAATCTGAAGTTAAAGAAGAGGAGTATTTTGAGTTTTATAAATCCACTTTTCATGATTGGACAGATCCATTAGATTATATTATTGTCAAAGGTGAAGGAACTGTTGAATTTAAAGCTTTACTTTTTATCCCTAAAAAAGCTCCATTTGATCTTTATTCCCCTGAGTATAAAAAAGGATTAAAACTTTTTAGTAAAAATGTTTTTATTATGGATAACTGCGAAGAATTAATTCCTGATCATTTTAAATTTGTAAAAGGACTTGTTGATTCACCTGATTTTTCATTAAATATTTCAAGGGAAATATTGCAACACACAAGACAATTAAAAACAATTTCAAAAAATCTTGAAAAAAAGATATATGAAAAACTATTAAGTATTTTAAAAGATAGAAGAGAAGATTACGAAAACTGGTTTAGAGATTTTGGAACAATAATTAAAACAGGAATATATCAAGACTTTTCAAAGGAAAACACAAAATTGAAAGATTTACTTGTTTTTGAATCCACATATACTATATCTCAACAAGGGACAAAAGAAAAAGACAACTCTTCAGAAAGTAATTTAAAAATATCTAATATGACTACCTTAAAAGAATATGTTGAAAGAATGAAAGAAGGTCAGGATAAAATTTATTATATAGCTGGTAAAGATAAAATTACATTACAAAATATACCTCAAATGGAAAGTATAAAAGATAAAGGATATGAAGTTTTATTTTTTCTTGATAATATTGATGAATTTATTGTTCCTAATATGCACGATTATGATGGTAAAGAATTTTTATCTGTTTTAAATGCTGAAATTGATAAAGAAAAAAAGGAAAAAATAAAGAGTGAAGAAGAAAAAGAAAAAGAACTTTTAAATTATCTTAAAGAAATCTTGAAAGATAAGGTTGTAGATGTTAGATTAACATCAAAACTTAAGGAAAGTCCTGCATGTGTTGTTTCTGCAAGTGAACATTTAAGTTTACAGATGGAAAAAATATTATCTGAATTTGAAAAAATTAATTTCCCAAAAATTGATAAAATCCTTGAATTAAATCCAGATCATGAGATCTACAAAATTATAAAAGTTAAATATTCTTTAAATTCTAATAATGAAGAAATTAAAGAAATAGCAAATCTTCTATATGACCAAGCAATGCTTGCTCAAGGCTTTCTACCTGAAAATCCAGCTGAATTTGCAAAAAAAATTGCAAAAATAATGTCAAAAGCATATTAAATAATTAAAAAAAATCCAATTAATATTAGAAAATTAAAAAACTAACACATATTAATAAAATAATAAAAGATTAAATAATATTATGAATAGAATATGAATATAATTAGTGCAAGCAGGAGGACTGATCTTCCTGCTTTTTATTTTGATCAATTTTTAATGAGCTTACAAAATGGATTTATAGAAGTAACAAATCCTTTTAATAAAAAAGACAAGAAAATTATTTCTTTAAATAAAAATGATATTGCTTTTTTTGTCTTTTGGACAAAGTACCCCATTAATATTATAAAAAATTATAACAAAATTAAAGACTATAGATTTTATGTATTATATACTTTAAATCCTTATCCAGCAATTATTGAACCAGATTTTAAAAATAAAAAATACTTAATAGAGTTATTTAAAAAATTAAGTGATATTATTTCACCCTCAAGAGTTATTTGGAGATATGACCCTATTATTTATTCTTCCTATTTTAATGAAAATTATCATCAAGAAAATTTTGAATTTCTTGCATCGAAGCTTTCAAATTATACAAATAAATGTATAGTATCTTTTGTTCAATTTTACAGAAAAAATATAAAAAAACTTTATAACTTAGGTATAAAAAAATTAGATTACTATAAAAAATTAGAAATAATTAATAAATTAAATAAAATTGCTAAAAAATATAATATTGAATTAAATATATGTTGTGATGAAATTGTAAATATTAATTTTAATAATTCTGATATTTTTAATAATTATAATATTTATGATTCTATTAATTTAATAAAATCATCATGTATTAATTCAGATATTATTAATAATTATTATAAAACTAATTTTATTTTTGAAAAAGATAAAAATCAAAGATTATTATGTAATTGCTCAAAAAGTATCGATATTGGAAATTATAAAACATGCAAATTTAATTGCATCTATTGCTATGCAAAATAAATTTAAAAACAAATTTAAATTTATTACTTCTTATATTTAAGAGGACCGATTTCATAAAGATTATTTCCATAAATATCTATTGCAACTATTGCAGGGAAATCTTCAACTTCAAGTTCTCTAACTGCTTCTGTACCTAAATCCTCATAACAAACAATTTTTGATGATTTTATTGATTTTGAGATTAATGCTGCTGCCCCACCAATTGCCACAAAATATATTGCTTTATTTTTGATTATACTATTTATTACCTCTTTACTTCTATTACCTTTACCTATCATTCCTTTTAAACCAGCATCAAGTAATTTTGGAGTAAAAATATCCATTCTACCAGATGTTGTTGGGCCTGCACTTCCAATTGGATAACCAGGTTTTGCTGGAGTAGGACCAACATAATAAATTATATTACAATTTATATCAAAAGGCAAAGGTTCACCCTTATTTAAAAGCTCAACAAGTCTTTTATGAGCTGCATCTCTTGCAGTATAAATTTTACCAGAAATAAAAACTTCATCTCCAGCTTTTAATTTCATTATAATTTCATCATTCAATGGTGTCTCTATTTTAATCATTTTAACCCCATTTTTTGTATTATTTTTAACTTAAATTTTATATAATGATAACCTTATGCTTTTATAATTTTATAATTTTTATGCTTTAATAATTTTAAATAAATTTAATTCTATTATATTATTATTTCTCCATGTCTTGCAGCATGACAATTTAAATTAACAGCAACAGGAAGTGATGCAATATGGCAAGGATAATATTCAATATGAACATCAAGACATGTAATTCTTCCACCAAGCCCCTGTGGACCAACACCTGTCTTATTAACCTCTTCTAATATTTTTAATTCAAGTTTTGCATAATTTTCATCCCTATTTCTTTCTCCTATTTTTCTAAAAAGAGCCTTTTTTGCCATTATTGCAGATAGTTCAAAATTACCTCCAATTCCAATTCCAATAACAATAGGAGGGCATGGATTACCAGAAGCTTTAGAAACAATTTCAACAACAAAATCTATAATCCCATTTTCACCCTCATAAGGTTTTAACATCTTTAATGCACTCATATTTTCAGCACCACCACCTTTTGGAGCAAACATTATTTTAACATTATTTCCCTCAACATAATCTATATGAATAATCGGAGGTAAATTCGTTTTAGTATTTGTTCTATTATAAATAGGATCAAATACCATTGATTTTCTCAAATATCCATCTTCATAAGCATCTTTTGTTGCTTTTAATATTGCATCTTTTATAAATCCACCTTCAAAACACACATCATTGCCAATTTCAACGAAAAATACTGCTGTACCAGTATCTTGACATATTGGTAATTTTTCATTTTTAGCGATATCTGCATTTTGGATAATTTTCTCGAGAATTGATTTTCCTAAATTTGACTCTTCTATAGATATTTGATTTTTTAGTGAATTATAAACATCAGTAGGTAGTATATAAGATGTATTTAAAATTAAGTTATAAACAGATTTATAGATTTCATTATAACTTATTATTCTTTTTTCCATATTATTACCTTATTTCCATAAATCTTATTAAATAAGATTCTTATATATTTGAAAATATAATTTAAAAATTATCAGGCATAAGAGGTGGAAATTCATCCATAATTTCAATTTTTTCTTCTCCAATAAATCCTACAAGAAGATACTTTTTTGAAATTGGATCAAATTTTAGTGTTTTTAAAAGCCTGAAACCCTTTATATCACCAGTATTTTTAACATGAATCCTTTTTCCAGTACAATGATATTTATCATCTCCAATGGATATAAAATCTCCTACAAGAGGTTTTACAGGTAAATTCATCTCTATATATTTTTTTGCATCATTTTCAAGTTCTTCAATAGAAAAATCAGGTCTTTCATCAAAAGCAATTACAAAACCATGTCTAACATCAGAATGTAAAAATTCTTTTTTAATACCATATTTTTTTTCAAGTATATATCCAACAAGATCCTCTGCAGTATGAGCCATTAATCTATAAATTAAATTTGTTTCAGCAACTTCTTTAATCTTATATGGAGAAGGGCCAAGAATTGAAGGTCTATAAACTCTTACTTCTTCTCCTATCCCAAAAATAATTTGTGCATTGTACCCTAAATTTTTATAAACAAGATCAAAATGTTCAACAATTACTCTTCTATTATTTGTTACTGCTTTATCTATAGCCTCAACAATTTCATACATTTGATGAAATGCAAGTTCATGCCTTACATCTATATGAAAAGTATGTTGACTAAAATAGTCAGAAGGTTCAAATTCAAAAATAGGATTTTTATCTATATTAACCCCTTCATCATCATTTGTTAATTCAAGTCCAGGGAAAAGCCCCCTTATAAGAGTAGACTTACCCGAACCTTCAGGACCTATAATCCCTATCAAATAATCAGTTGGATAAAGGAATTTCTCAGCAAGTTGACTTCCAAGAATATAAAGTCTGTATCTTCCTCTTGGTGCATAATAAACTGCAAATCTTAAATTTTCTTTAATAGGCATTGTTAACATAATATATTCCTTTATAATCCTTTTTATTTTATATATAGCATTTTAAACAATAAAGTTAAAATAAATTAAAAAAATAAAAAAATTAATAACACAAAAAATAAAAATTTCATAAAATTTATACAAAAATAAAAAATTATTAAAACTAATCAAAAATATTATAGATCAACTTCCATATTTAAAAGAGGTCCATGCTGTTGAGCTCCATAAACATCAGTATCTCCAGGAGATCCAGATGGAATAATCCTTTTCATTCCAAATTTAACAGCAAGAGCAGGTTCAAAATAAATAATATCAATTATATCTTCTTCTTTTATTTTAAAAAGATTAGCAATTATCTTTTTATCTATTAATTTTTCCTCTTTTACTTTATTAAAAATTTCTTTGTTATTAAAAATTATATCGAAAGTTAATTCAAAAGGTGAAGAATTTTTACTCCTTATAACTTTTGCTATTTCACGTATATTTTTTTTCATTTTAATTCCCCATATATTTTTAATCTATTTTTATTTTTAATTTTTTCTATAATTTTTATTAATTATTATATTTTAACTATTTCTTTCTTAAAAATATTAAAATTGTCTATTTCCATTAAATGATATATAGAAAAAGAATATACTTCCCCTGCTTTTATATCAGATGGAGAGAAGGGAAATGCTAAATTTCCTGCTGTAGATATTCTTCCTTCATAACCATAATGAAGCATTGTAGATCTTGTTAAAGAACAAATAGTATTTGCTTCAGCTTGAGTTTTAGCAATAGCTTCTATAAGAATACCAATTTCATATGAATAAGCTTTATTTACAGGTTCAAGTTTTCCCATAACACCATTTTTTCCATAAACATGAAAATATATATCACCACTAATTCTTTCTTTCTCTAAAAGAATAGAAATTCTTTCTTTAACCTTTTCAATTATAGAATCTATTTTTTCTATCATAACAGGATCATGACTTCCAGCAATAGTTATTGTTCTATATCCAACTTTTTTTGAACCTTCAAGTTTTATCATGTATTTTTCTGATTTTTCGTATTTGCTGCCTTTTACCATTACTTGCCCATTTCCAATATCTATAAATTCAACATTCTCAAGATTCAATCTTCCACCAGGACCTGGTAAATGGACAGGATCTGACTTTTCATAAAGCGAATGTGCAGCAACAGATTGAGGAGTAAAGATCCTTTCATTATTTAATGGTTTTAATATAAAAGAATCATTTTTTAATATACCAAAGGCACAATCAGACCCTGATCCTGGAAAAGCAGCTATTGCAGCACATTCAAGAATTTTACCAAGATGAACTGAGAGTCCTTTATCATATCCAAGCATTACCGGTAAAGCTGCAAAACATGCAGGGTCATAAGCTCTACCTGCTAAAATAACATCACAACCTTCTTTAAGTAATTCAATAAAAGGCTCAACACCAATCTGTGCAACAATATATGGTGTTTCTTCTATATCTTTAAGAGTTAATTTATGAGGAAATCCAAGAGGTATTAATTTTTCATCTTCAAAATTATTTATAACAATTTTTTTATCAATATCACTATATATTTTTCCAAGTTTGAAAGATAATCCTTCCTCTTTTGCTATTTCTCTTATTATCTCTTCTGTCCAATCCATGTGAGGTTTAGCACCAGACCCTCCAGCAGTTCCTATTACTACTGGTATTCCATTTTTAACACCATGAATTAACATATATCTTAAATCTCTTTTAACACCAAGTCTATCTGTGAAAGAAACTCCTGCTCCTAAATAATAAGGCCCTGGATCTGTTGAGCCTGCATCAACTGCTATCAAATCAGGCTCTAGTTTCATTGCATTTAAAAAAGAACTCTCTGGAAAACCGTAACCTAAAATTGCTGTAGGAGACAATATTTTAAACTCATCTTTTTGAGGATTTTTATTAAATATTTCTTTTTTTATCATTTTTAACTCCACTCTTATATTTTAATCTTTTTTTATTATTTTTTTACTTTCCTTTTCTTTCATCATTTTACATCTTATTATTTATATTTATATTCTAGTATAGTTATTACTCTTTCCATCTCATTTTTAACAATTTCAAACCCTTCATCAAACCCCATCCCTGGTTTTGCAAGTAACCTTTCAGCTTGTACTCCAATTCCAATATTTGTACAAATCCTTGCTGATATATCTGTTTCATTACATGTTCCACCTTGATAAGCTTCCATTCCATATTTTTTGCAGTAAATCACACTTTCAATTATGTTGTGAACTGATCCTAAATCTGGTGTCTTTATCTGAACCATATGACAGGCTTTTGCATCTGTAAATTCAACAACATCTTCATAAGTATTACACCATTCATCTGCAACAATTTTTACCCTTGATCCTAATTTTTCAAGTTTATCTTTTATATTTTTTAAATATTCTATTTGTTTATATTTCTCACCTAAATCAACTGGTCCTTCAATATATAATTGAAATTCTTGTGAATATTTTTCAAGAGAAGCTAAATAATTAGCAATTTTTTCTACATCATTATTAAAAATAATTCCGATTGTTCCATATACATCAATATGTATTGTAGGATTATATCCTTTATGAACTCTTACTTTTTTTATTCTATTAGCAATCCAACCAATATAATCTTTAAGAAGTTCACCATTTTTTCCTAATTTTGTATCAACATTATTTATTAATCCATGAGGTAAAACATCAACCTCTTTTAATATCATCTTATCAACATTTATAAATCTATCATCTCCTGATTGCCCAAAAATAGGGACTCGTTTAATTATTTTTGGCAAATTATATTCTCTCCAGATTGTTTCAACAATTGTCTCTCTATTTGCTTTTGAAACAGCATCTAATATAGCTTGGCTTACTCCATATCTTATAGCAGTATGAATTTTTTTACCATCTATCTCCATCCTATCAATTTCTTCTGCAATATCCTTAAAACTTTTAAGTTCTCTATTTAATAAAAATGGTTTTATATGTTTTTCAAGAAATGGTATATAATTTTTTGCAAGAAAAAGAGGATCTCTACCACCTGCTCCAGAATATTGAACTGCAGCACAATCACCAACAGCGATTTGGTCATCTTCAAGAATTAAAATAACAGAAATAGATTCACCAGCCTGTCTTATTGCTTCAAACCCTTCAATTTCAGGTTTTCCTTCATATATAAAACCATCCTGTTTAGCACCTTTTTTTATAGCTTTCTGATCATCAAAGAAAAATCCAGTTTTTCCAGCAGAAAACAAAATATCTTTTATTTTCATAAAACTCCCTTCATTTATAATAATTTATTTCTTAAAATTATTAATTTTCTTATTAAAAATTTTACCATAAAATATCTTTAAACTATTATTAAAAGTTCCTAATTTCTTGGTCTCCCAACAAGTCTACCCTTACTTATAGCATATATATCATCAACAAGCATCTGGAAATTTGGTTCTCTTTTTTCAAATTTTGCTCTTTCATTTATTTTTTCTCTATGAAATTCTTTTATCTCTTCTTTCATAGGTACATAACCAAAATCAAGTATCCTAACAGCTCCATTATTATCTCTTACAGGCATAATTTTACCTTTATTATAAACTGATGGAGCAAAAGGTACATCAAGTATTCCAGCTTCAAAAGATTTTACTACACCAATTGCGAGATCTCCATTACCAGCCTCAATAACTTTATTAAATAAATATTTAACTTCTTCTTTAATCATTTTTATCTCGTTTTCAAGTGTTTCAGACCTATCTATAGATTGCTCATAAAGCATATTTACAATTTGTTTAGTAGCTTTTAAACCTGCTAAATTTGCTTCTTTTGTAGGAATTCCTAATGCCTCATGAGGAGTTTTAACAATAACTTTTGTTGCTTTTGATAATGCTGCAGTAGCTGAACCCCAAGATATAACACCAAATGCTCTTGCTTCATCTTCAGGGAATCCACCCATCCATTGATGAAAAACAGTTGTCAATTCATAATCCTTATATCCAAAAAAATCAAATATTTCTTTTGCAAGTTCTCTTAATGAAATAATAGCAGCTGCATCTTGTATCAAATTCCCAAGTTGCCCATACCCTATAGTTATTGATTTTACACCTTGTTCAAGAGCAAGAACTCCTTCAATAATAGCGATAGTATTAGAAATAAATGGGGGGACTAAAGTTCCTGTAAGAGGTCCAAATGGTTCTACATTTATTCTCACACCATTTTCTTCATAAAATCCAATAAGCCTGTAAACATATTGCCAATCTCTCAAAGATTTTTCTAAAGGTACACTCTTAGCATAAGGAATATTATATGAAATCCCACCACCTTCAAATGAAGAAAATCCCGAAGCTAAAGTAATCTCTGCAAGTAATCTTGCATCAGGAGTTCCATGCCTTACCTGAACAGGTTTTTTTAAACTTTCTATAACTTTTCTACAATTATTTATACCCCAATTTACAGCAGGGAATCCATTTAATAAAGATCTCCCTGCTTCTTTAGATCTTACTATACCTTTTTCAGCTTCGGCATACCTATTTTGTCTAGTATATGCATCAATTGTAGTTGGTAAAAGATCAGCCTCTTGTTCAAGATACTTTAAAAGCTCTATATGCTCTTCAAGTAAAGCAACCCCAGCTCTTGGTTGAATCAATGTTATTTTATTATCATTAGCTTTTTTTAATTTTAATGAAAATCTTTTCTCATCAGGAATACTTTTTTGATATTTAATTCCTTCATCTAAATTTTCAATATCTTTTCCAGTATGCCAACCTTTTAAAACCTCTCCTCTTTCTTCAAAAAATAAATTTAATTCAATCTTTTTATTTTTTAATTCTTTTTTTTCTCCCATTTTTATCTCCATAAATTTAATTTTTATCAATTTATTTTTAATTATTTTTTTCATTAATTAAATTATTCATAAGAACAATTGTTGCCTCAAAGGCATATTTTGTTGATATATTTGAAACTAAAGGTAATAAGTAATTTTTATCCTGAAAATAATCTATTGTTTCAGGTAAAAGAGGAATTTCTTCATCAAGTTCATATAACTCTTTTTTATTCAAACATTGTTCATAAGAAAATTTTAAATATTTTTCAGGATTAAAATTATTCATTCTTGATAAATATCCTCCACTTCCAATTACAAGAGATACATGTTTTAAATTTTTTCCATATTGAATAAATTTTTCTCCATTTACAGTAAATATCCTTTTATATTTTCCCGCATGTCTTAATGCTGATAATCTCAAACAAGTTGATGCAAGAATTTCATCAAAGTATATCTTTTCTTTATCTTCTGGAATATAAGATGTATTTATATTAACAAACTCTACATAATCTTTCAATCTTCTTAAAATTTGTTCTTGAAATTCATCATCTAACTCTATACCTATTAAATTTTTTAATTCTTCTTTTATACTTTTTGGAATAAGATCTTTTGAAAGCTCAATAATTTTTTTTATAAAATCAATACCACTATCAAAAACTGATTTCGCAGATACTCTCATACCAAGATCACCTTCAACTGTTCTTTTAACAACAGGTTCTATTAGTCCTTTATACATAACATTGCTATCTTCAATTATATCTTTATAATAGGAATAAAAATCTGTTGTTGCACCTCCCATATCAATTGCAATAAAACTTTCCCAATTAAAATTAACTATTTTTTTTATTCTTTCAAAATCGATTTTTAAATCAAAAAAGGTTTCTCTTATTTTCTGATTTTCAAAACCTTTCTCATTTGTTATATTAATATTATCAAATATATGAGAAGGATTGTAAATCTTATTTTCAAATACACTATCTTCTATTTCAAATATTTTTCTTATTTTTTTTGTCATTTCAGGAATTTTTTGTATAAAATTAAACACAGAAAGAGGTGTTGGCTGGGGCAAATATCCTATTATATCAGATATTTCATCAAGCCCTTTACCTTTAACAATGTTCTCTAAAAAAATCTCCCTTATATGATTTTTTGCATCATCAATATTTATCTTATCAATAGAAGGTAAAACATTTTCAGCTATTTTTACTATGTATCCCTTTGAATTTAATATTTGATAAACCTCTTCTGCACAACTATTATTTCCCGCATATAATATAACAGGTTTAATATTTAAGTTTGAAAGCATTTTTGCATTATGAAGATTTATTTCCTCGTTACCACCATCTGTTCCACCTGTAAAAAGAATAATATCAGGATTTTCATCTTCTATTTCTTTTATATTTTTATTTGTAAGCTTATATGAAAATGATTTAGTAACTTTTCCCCCTGCAGACAAAGCTGTTAACTTTGCAGTTTTTAAGGTAAGTTCTGGAACTATACCTATTGCTACAATTTTTAAACCACCTTTTGCTGAAGATGAATAAAATATTTCAATTTCCTCTTTTTTAATTAAATCAATAAAATAATCTTTTTTATTATGTAAATCCTCATAATTTTCAAAAAATATTATAGCTTTATTTGAATCTTTAATTATATTTTCTTCCAATAAAACTTTATCAATTAAATTTTTACTAATTAAATTTTTATTTAATAATAATTTATCAATTAAATCATTATTGATTAATAAATTTACTAAAACATTAAAAAAACCAACTGCTAAATGATTAGTAGTTGTTGGTGTTTCAACTCTTTTTACAGGTAAGACAAAATTAAATTTCTCAAAAAATAAATTTAAATCATTTTCATTTTTAAAATTAGTTAAATCCTTATAATAAAAATGGTAAAAAAGTATCCCTTTTGTATAAGTTGAACCTATATCAATACTAATTAACTTTTTCACCAAATCTTTCCTCTATATCTTTTTTTAAAAGAGAAACTGCATTATTTAAATCAGCATCAGGACCAAAAACTCTATCATATCCCATTTTTTTAAATTTTTCTTCAACTTCCTTAAAATCATGTTTTCCAACTACTAAATTTCCACCAACATATAAGATAATATTCTCAAGTCCTCTTTCTATACACTTTTCTCTTAACCCTTCACAATCAAGTTCTCCCTGACCATATAAAGATGAAACAAGAATAGCTCTCGCATTTGACTCAATAGCTGCATCAATAAATTCATCCTGGTTAACCATTACACCAAGATTTATTACATTAAATCCAGCCTCTGAAAATACCTTTTCAATTATCTTGTTCCCAACAGCATGACAATCACTTCCAATAACTCCTGTCACTATATTAATTTTTTTCATTAATATCTCCTTCATAAATAAATTCTTTTAATTTAATACTATTAATTTTTGAAATTTTATCTTCAATAAATATTAATGACCCTTTATCTATCTTATAATCAAAATATATTACTCCAATATTTTTATTCCTTATAAGTTCGTCAAGTTTTAAAATTATTCTATCTACAAACTCATCTTTATAAACAATAAAAAAATCATTAAAATATTTTGAATGACTAAACAATTTATAATTTTCAGGTAAAATAATCCAATCAAAATCATCAAGTTTAGTAATACCTGTTATATTGGTATCATTTGTATCATTAAAAATAAATTTCTCATTATTTTCTCTTTTATTAATCAAATCTTCTATTATTAAAAAATTACAATTTTCAAAAAGATCAAAATCAATTAAATAACTTTTGATTATTTCACTAAATCTTTTTGAATAAGTTATTACTATTTTTCTATCCTCTTTTTTAATTTTTCCAAGATTTAATATTGTTCTATTGTCAAGTTCAAGATTAACTTTTATTAAAATTTCATCAATTTGAGTCATATTACTTTTATTTTTATTATTTATAATTTTTCTTGCATTTTCATCATTTTTGCTATCATCATCATTCCTGATATTTTTATTAGTTGTAAAATTATCTTCATATTCCAAATTTTTTAATATTTTTATAATTTCATTATAATGAGTTTTGGTTGTCAATATTAGATCATAATTTTCAATTATTTTATTTATATTAGAGCTCAAAAAGTCACAACTATTTAAATAAAAATTTAAATTTATTTTAAAGAGATTTTTTAACTGGTTAAAAACTATCAAATAAGTTTCAGGATTACAATCTATAAAAGCAATATTAAAAGAATTTTGATTATCTTCCTTATAAGAAAGAATCAGATTAAAAAGATTTCTAATATCATTAAATGAATAATTTTCATCAAGAAGTTTATCAATAAGGTTATTTATTAAATAAATAGCTCTATCTTTTCTACTTTTAATAAAATGATAACTATTTTTGTTAATATAGTATCCACTTCCTCTAACCGATTTTATAATATTTTCAAGTTTTAACATCTCGTAAGCTTTTATAACAGTTGTTCTTGATACATTTAATAAAGAAGATAAAGATCTTTCAGATGGTAATTGTTCAATTTCATTATCTAATATTTTTTCTTTTATAAAGTCAGCAAGTTGAATATAATATGGTTTATTCAGATCCCTTTTAAAAATAAATTGTTTAAATATACTGGTGTGTTCCACTTTATTTTTATATATACTGGTATTTACCAGAATTTAAAATAAGTAAAATAAAATGTCAAGTGATTTTTATTTTTCTTTTGGTCTTAAATAAATTGAAGATTTTTTATAATCCTGCCTATCTTCTAAAATTTCAATTAAATTTAAAACAATAAAGTGAAAAGTTTCTCTTGGAACAAACTGATGCCTCAATACTTTTTGTTCTTCAAAAATTTTTTCAAGTTTTATTTTACCTATCAAGCTTCTTATTTTGCAATTTATCCTTTCATCCCCTTGATTATATATAATTCCAAGCTCTTTATCATTAATTTTTAAAAAAATATTCTGTAATTTTGAGTCTGGAGTTAATTGTATAAGTTGAACCAGTCTTTCCCATAACCCTGAATATCTCATAAATTTATCCATTCATCTTCTAAATATTTTAATCTATCTTTTAATAAATTGTACTCTTTATTTAATTCAATAAATTTTTCATCCCATTTATGGTTCAAAAAATTTAATTCAATCTCTTTAATTTTATTTTCTATAGTTAAAATCTCTTTCTCAATAATTTCTCTTTTTTTTTCTTTATCTTTTTCTGAATTCCATATATTTTTTTTACCTTTTTCAATATTTTTATTATAATTGTTAATTCCTTTAATACTAAAATTTACTTGAGAATTGTCAAATGAGTAATTTTGATTTAAGTTTTGAGATTTTGACTCACTATAATTAAATAGATTATTTTTCTTAAAAAATAAATACTCTTCAATATTTTTTAATTTCTTTATCTTTTTGTCTTCAATTGTCCATATTGTGTTTGATACTCTTTTTATAAAATCAATGTCATGTGATACCATCAAAACAGCTCCATTATAATTATTTACACAATTTGAAAGAATTTCTTTCGACTGAATATCAAGATATGTTGTTGGTTCATCTAAAATCAAAATATCTGGTGAATTTAAAAATATTTTAGAAATTAGAAGTCTTACTTTTTCACCACCTGATAAAAACTTAACTTTATTAAAAACATCATTTTTTTCAAATCCAAATATACCTAGATAATTTCTCTTTTCTGTATCATTTAGTTCTTTTGCAAAATCTTCTTTTTCAAATTCTTCTATAACTTCATTTTCAAGATTTAATGTTTCTTTTAAATCTTGAGAGAAATAACCAAATTTTGCATTATTATGGTATAAAACATTACCTGTTTGCGGAGATAAAACTCTTGCAGCAAGTTTTAATAAAGTTGTCTTCCCAATCCCATTTTTTCCTACTAACAATATTTTATCATCTCTTGTTATTGAAAAAGATATATTTTCTATAATATTTTTTCCCTTATCATAAGAAAATGATACACCTTCGAAACTTAAAATATTTAAAAACCTATTTTTGTTTTCTTTTAATACAAAATTGACCTCTTTTTCTTTAAAATTTATATCATTCAATTCTTCCTTCAATTTATCTATCATCTTCATCTTACTTTGAACTCTTGTTGCAAGAGTATTTTTTGCTCTAAATCTATCAACAAAAGTTTGAAGTTGTTCTATTTTTTTTAATCTATTTTCATTATTTTTTCTAATCCTATCAATAAGCTCTTCTTTTCTTTTTAAAAAATCATAATAGTTTGAATTTGGAAAATCATAAATTTTAAAATTATTTAAATAAAGAACCCTATTTATTGTATTATTCAAAAATTCTGTATCGTGAGATATTAAAATAAATGCTTTTTTATAAGACTTTAAGTATTCTGTTAAAAAAATTATTGAATCAATATCAAGATAATTTGTAGGCTCATCAAGTAAAATAAGATCTTTATTTATCAATAACAAATATCCAATATAAGCTCTTACTTTAAATCCTCCAGAATTATACTTAAGTTCCAAATCAATAGTTTCCTTGTCAAATCCTAAATTAAAAAGAATATTTTCAATTTTATAATTTAAATTAAAAGCATCTCTTTCATTTATTTCATTTAAAATTTTATCATACTCATTATGCAAATTTTCATTATTAAAATCTTTTTCAAGTTTCAAAGATATTTTTTCAAATTTCTCTATTAATTTTTTCTCATACTCAAATGCCTTATAACACAAACTCCTTGGTGTTTCATTTTCACCAAAATTTATCTCTTGAGGAATATAACCTATAGATACATTTCCTTCAAAAATTATTTCACCTTTTTCTGGCTTAAGCTCACCAGAAAGAAGTTTTAATAAAGTTGTTTTTCCAGACCCATTTATTCCAATTAAACCTATTTTATCTTCTCTATAAATATTTAAACTTATATCTTCAAATACTTTATTTGCTCCATAAGAAAAAAATAAATTTTTTATTAAAATCATAAATTTTTCCTTGTTATAATTGAATTTCAAATATTTTTTATAATTTTCTTTTTATTTAATTTGTTTTTATTGATAATTAAACTTTTTATTTTTTTTAATTTATATTATTTAGTTTTTTCAATGCATTATATAAAGCTTGAGTTCCAAGTTTCCCTTCCCCTTGAGCTTTTAATGCAACATAAAGTTGATGAACAAGCGAAAGTCCGGGTAATGAAAGATTAATTCTTGAAGCTTCCTCTAATGCAATTTCCATATCTTTTACAAAATGTTCAACATAAAATCCAGGATTAAAATCACCTTTTAAAATCCTTGGAGCAAGATTATCAAGTGTCCAGCAACCTGCAGCTCCTTTTGAAATTGACATTAAAACATTTTCAATATTTAACCCCTGTTTATATGCATATAAAAGACTTTCGCAAACACCTATCATTGTACCTGCAATAACAATTTGATTGCACATTTTAGTATTCTGACCTTGGCCAACTTTTCCTTGATATACAATATTTTTCCCAAGTATTTCAAAATATGGTTTTATAAAATTGAAATCCTTCTCCTCCCCTCCAACCATTATCGAGAGTGTTGCATTTCGAGCTCCAATATCACCTCCTGAAACTGGTGCATCCAAAAAACCGATATTAAAATTTTTAAGTTCATTATAAATTTTTATTTCAAGTGATGGTTTTGTTGTTGTCATATCTATAATATATTTATTTCTTCCACTATCTTTATATAATTCACAATCAGATCTATTATTTTTTATATTTAAACTATAAAGCTTTTCAACTGTCGAGATTATGTTATCATTTCCAAAATAAACTTCTTCAACATCTTTAGGAAAACCTACCATTGTAAAAATAATATCCGATTTTTCAACAAGTATTGAAATATTTTCACAATAATTTGCACCTTGTTCTATCAAAGTATTAGCTTTTTCTTTTGTCCTGTTGTAAACATTTACATTGAATCCATTTTTCAAAAAATGCATGGCCATAGATTTCCCCATAACTCCTATTCCTATCCATCCAATATTGTATCTTTTCATATTTTTCTCCTTTATTTAATTTATAAATTTATTTTATTATTTTAATTTTTTTTTTAATAATAAATGAATTTTTCAAAAAATATTATAATATTTTAATATTAAAAAGGAGATAAAAAATTATGCTATTGTTAGGAACAATTACAAATAGTTTATTAATAATTATAGGTTCTATTCTTGGTTTAACTATAATTAAAAAAATAAATCAATCAATTCAAAATATTTTATTTGATTGTATTGGTGTTTTTACTATTTTTATTGGATTTAAAATGGTTTTTCAAACAACAAATCCCCTTTCTATTTTCATCTCTCTTATCTTAGGTACAGTTTCTAGTAACATAATTAAACTTGATCTTATTTTTGAAAAAATTAATAATACATTTTCGGATATAATAATTAATTTAAAAAATAAAAACAAAAATAAGAATAATCATGATTTTAATATAAAATCAAATATAAATTTTGAATACCAAATTAATTTTTCAAATGGTTTGATTACAAGTTTTTTACTGTTTTGTATAGGTTCTATGACTATTATTGGAGCAATGGAAGAAGGTATAAATAAAAACTCTTCAATACTTATTACAAAATCGGTAATGGATGGAATTTCCTCAATTATTTTATCTTCTTCTTTTGGTATTGGAGTTTTTTTCTCATTTATTCCAGTATTTCTTTTTCAAGGTTTGTTAACACTATTTTTTTATTTTTTAGGGAATTTTATTCCACAAAACCTTGTTTTACAGATAAGTTCAACTGGTGGGTTGATACTGATTCTTTTAGGATTCAATTTAATGAAATTAAAAGATATAAAAATAGTAAACTGTTTACCTTCTCTTTTGTTTGTAATTCCTATAGATATTTTTCTAAGTTTTTTAATAAATATTTTAAAAATCAATTTTTAAAAAGACTTTTACCTAAAATTCCAAAATTTAAAATCTATAAATGATTAAGTCTTAAACTTTATCTTTTAAATATTCTTTATAATATAATAAAATATTATCCTCATTATTTTTTACAAGTAATTTTTTTAAAATTTCAGAGGCAACTATATATTTTTTATTAATTATAAATAAAATAAGCTCTTCAAGTTCTTTTTTATAAAAATTTCTTAAATATTCCTCTTTTTCACTTAAAACTCCAAGATATTCATATAAATTAATCTCTTCATCTTCTATTTTCATATTACCAATATATCTACTTCTATTTTGTTCATCTTCATTTATTCTCTCATAAAGTTTTTCAGAAAAAAGTACTTTGCACGAAAAACTATCATTTAAATAAACCATTATTTTCAAATACTCAAGATCTTTAGAAACAAATCTTTCATTATAATTTTCATTAGATCCTATAGTCCCTATAGAAATATCCCCATAATGAATTGAAACATTAAAATCTAATTCATTCTTATATTGATCAACCAAATATTTATTTGTATCATTTATTATTTCATAAGAACATGATATCAATATATCCGGACTTGTAGGAAATAAAATTAATATCCCTTCTTTCTCATATTTTTCTATAAAACCATAATTTTTTCTTGCAATTTTATTCCATACATCAAAATAGTTATTTAAAATTTTTATACTTATATCATTGCTATACTTTGAGTAAATATCATTTAAATTTTTTATCTTTATAAACATCATCCCCATCTTTGTTTGAACATTTTCACCTTCTATAATTTTATCTTTTATATTTTCATTTTTTATAAAATCCAGAAAACTTTGAGGAACAAATTTTTGGAAAAATTGGTTTAACCTTTCAAGTTCATATGATAAGTTTTTAGTTTCTTTATATGAATCTGAAAATTTTATTGATAAAATTAGTGATTGAATAAAAATAAAAGATGCAAGTACAACTGGCATCATATTTATCTTTAATCCAATACCAAAATCTTTCAATATATCATGAGTTGTACCTAATATCAATAAAAACACCCCAAAAGCAAAGACAGATAAATATTTATATTTATTAATAAAAGAGGTAATTAAAATAAAGATTAAATAAAGCATAAATAAAAGTGCAAAAACTTCAAAGATAATAAGTAAATAATCTATATAAGCTAATGGTAAAAAAAGATTTAACAAAGCTAAAATAGAAGGAAAAATAACAAAAATATTTCTTAAAAATTTATTAAAATATTTATTAAAAATATCTGCAATAAAACCTGCAAAACTTGGTAAAATTAAAAATAAAAATATCTGATAGATTCTCAAATCCCAGTTTATTGTCAAATCAGGAAAAATTTTATTAAAAATTAGAATTCCTGTTGATATTATTCTATAAGAATAAACAAGTGCAAAAAACCCAAAATATAAGTAAGCTTTTTCCCTATAACCTAAAAAATATAAAATTAAATGATAAAAACCCATTATAAAAACAAGTCCAAAAATAAAAAGATCAGATGCTGTTTGAAAAGTATTTTTATCAAGCATAACTTTACTTGAACCAATCTCTATAGGTAAATAAATCCCACTTTTAAAATAATATTCCGATTGAACTTCTACAATTATTTCAATTTTGTCATTTTCGGGATTTTGATTAAATGGAAAAGAATAAAAAAATAGATCTGATGAAAATTTTAATTTAGCATCTTTTATGTTCCTATTAATTTCACCTTTTTTATAAACCAACTTTTTATTTATATAAAAATTATATGCACCCCCTAAACCCCTTATTGAAATCCCAATATCTCTTATCTTACTTTTATTATCAATTATTAATCTATATGAAGCTATACCATGATCAGGAAATTTATTTCCATTTTTATCCTTGTTGTTTTGCCAATATGAAGGAACATATATATAATATTTATCAAGATTATCTACATCGTAGTCCTCTAAAACTAACAATTTATCCCAATAAAATTCCCACTCTCCATCAAGTTTTATTATAATATTTTCAGAAAAATTATTATCATTTAACTCACAAAATCCTTTTTTGATATTTAAAACATACTTATTTAATATTGTATGTCTATTAATTAAAAAATATAAATAAAAAATTCCAAAAATAAAAATTATAACAATAAAAATATATAACTTTTCAGTTATTTTTAATTTTTTAAAAATTTTTTTTAATATTAAATTTTCATTCATATTATTAATTTTTAATCATTTATTTTATTTTTCAATAACTAATAAATTATTTATCAAATTTTCTTTTAATTTTTTTAATTTATTATAAACATAAATATCAATATTATTTAAATCTTCTTTACTAAGTTTTTTTAAATCAATAGGTTCATCAAAAACAACATATACATTTTTATTCATATTAACACCAAATTCACCAGGCTTACAAACTTCTCTTGTTCCATGCAGTAAAATTGGAACAATCAAAGCATCCCCATAATATGCTGCCATTAATCCTCCTTTATTTAGTTTTTGCAATTCACCATCTTTGCTCATATACCCTTCAGGAAATAAGATTAAACTATTACCATCTTTCAAACTTTTTACAATATTTTTCAAAGATTGAATTTGAGATTTTTTGTCATGTTTGTCAATAAAAACTCCTCCTGAATGTTTAACCCAAAAATTTGTAACAAAAAAAGATGTAAATTGCTTATTTGCAATATACCCATTTGGAACAGGAATAGCAGCACTTAAAACAGGGATATCATATGGGGAAAGATGATTTGAAACAAAAAGATAAGTTTTATCTTTTGATAAATTTTCATTATTTATTACTTTTAAATTTACTTTTGCAATTTTGCAAAGGTCTAAACCCCATGATTTCATCTTTTTATAGGAATAATCTTTCCATTTTTCATTTTTACCTTTTTTAAAATATGCTATTGGTATTTGAAATCCTAATACTAATGTTCTCCATAATATTTTAAAAGTATTTAAAAATTTACCTTCTTTATATGCATTTATAAGAAAAGGAATAAGCTTAAATTTTCCCCCCTTTATTAATTTGCTATACTTTAATCCACCTTCATACTTATGAGTTATGGATTCTTGTATTTTATTAAACTCTTCTTTTAAATTATTTTTTAAATCATTAAAAAAATTATCTTTTTCTAATTTTTTTTTATCATTAGATTTCAAATTCTACTCCCTTAAAATAAAAATATCTAAATTTTATCAAACAATTTAATCTCAATCTATATGAAAAAACCTATCAATATCTAAATCTTTTTTAGCAATATACTGCAAATAGAAAAAATATATTGAAATAGGTATTAAAATAGCAGCAACAAAAGGAGACCAAATAAGATCAAGATTGTTGTATGAATAAAAATTTATTATTATATCAAGAATAATACAAAATATCGAAATTAATAAAAATAAAACCCCAAAAATATTAAAGCTTTTTTTCTTTAAATTTTTAATAATAATAAATAATATACCACCTAAGATATGTAAATTTAACAATATAGGTAACCCTAATTTAAAAAACCATACAATCTTACCATCTAGAATATCCAATAAAAACAAAAACAACAAAATATTTAAAAAAGAAAGAAGAAAAAATAAAATAGTTTTTTTATATAAAAAAAAGGAAATTGTTATTAAATTGAATAAAGCTAAAATAGATAATATAGGATAAAAAATCCAAGATTTTGATTTTGGAAATTTTAAAAATATTATTAAAAAAATAAATATTGAAACTGAAAATATTAATGTTAAAATTGACCACAATATCTTTATATCTTTCTTATACCTATAATCAATTTCTTTTTCTATTTGATCTTCATCAGGAAACATTTTGTTTTCATCCCATTCTATTTTATCAGATAAATTCCCTCTACATAAAGGACATTTATTTAATTTTTGTGAGATTTCAACTCCACATCTTTTACAAAAAGGCATATTTACCTCCAACTAACATTTATTTTTGCCTGTATACCAATATTATTTAAATTTGAGAAAAAATATTGTGCAATTTTATTTGTTTTGCATGTTTTATTAAAATTTAATATTATTTTATCTTTAAAACCTATTACGCCAATTAAATACTTTAATGTTGGAGAAGGTGATGGGATAAAATCAAATGACTCTATATATTTTTCCATCCACTCTGGAACTTTGACAATTCCAAGATTTGATAAAGATGTAGAAATAGGTTTTGAACCAATTGCATTATATGAAATTTTTAAAATAAAATCTTTAAATATTAATGGAATAAGTTTTACAATAATGTTTTTTTCAGATGAAATATTTCTTTTTAAATATGGAAGAAGGTTTTTTGGTGTGTTATTTAATCTTATAAAATGATGAACTTGATATAAAATTTCTTCAAAACTATACACTCCTAAATTTAAATCAATTGAAGGATCTATTATATAAGAAAAATTTCTCATTGTGTTTATCTTATAATGAGATCTTAAATTTACAGGAACCGCAATAGTTATTATATCTTTTTTTCTACTTTTAACATTTTCTAAATAATATTTTTGATATGCATAAAGTGTATTTGCAACCAGAAAATCATTAACAGAGACACCATATTCTTTTGCTTTTTTGTATGTTAAGTCTAAAGGTAATATAGCTCTTATAATTTCAAATTTATTTTTTCCAATAAGTTTATCTTTTATATGATATGCTTTTTTCTTTTTTGGAGGAAGGTTTGTTTTTATTTTATAAAATTTTTGATAAGCATCTATATACTCTTCCTCTTCAATTTCTTTTGAAGGTGTTATAATATCTCCAAAATCTCCATTTTCATTATATTTTAATTTTAAATAAATTAATAATAATGATTTCAAAAAATTCAATAACCCATACCCATCAGTTAATATATGAGTCGATTCAACAGCAATTCTTTTACCATAAGGAATTATTTTTATTAGAAAATTGTTATTAAATAAATCAACTTTTTGACATGGAAGAGATTTTTCATATGTTAATGGAATTATATCTTCTGTTTTTTCAAAATAAAACCAGAATAACCCCCTTTTAATATAAACTTGAAAATATGGAAATCTTGGAAATATTATTTTTAAAGCTTTTTGCAAGATATCAACATCTACAAAATCATATAATGTTGCTGATAACCTAAAAAAATTAGTTTCAAAAGAATTTGTTATACTTGGATAAATTTTAGCAGCATTATCTAGCTTTAGCCATTTAAATAAAATATTGCTTTTGTTTTCTTTTATAATCATCAAGAGAAATTATATTTATTTGATAAAAATTTTCAATCTATTGTTGTAAAATAGTTTTTTGAATTTCTTCAATCATTAATTCTATATCTTTTACTTTTTTATTAAATTCATCAAGAGTAATATTTTGATAATTTTGTTCAAGGTATAGGATTAAATTATATATTTCTTGCAATTTTATAATAATCTTATCAAGAATTTTAATATCATCTATTTTTTTATAAATTTCACTAAGCAAATCTTTTAAATAATTTAATTTTTTATTTAATTTTTCTATTTGTTCTTGAACATATTTTTCAAGATATTCTGAACTTTTATCTATCTGTTCTGTTTTATTTTCTTCTGTTTTTAATAATGGATAAAAACCAATAAGCATATTATATTTAGAAGATTGATCTTTTTCTAGATACTTTTCTGTAAACACAACACCAATCGCTGCATCTCCTTTTTTATATTTGCTATCAAAGCTTAAATTAACTATATTTTTTGAATTAAAAAGATTATCCTGAATATCAGAGTATGATGCTAATATAACTTTTTCTGGCAAACTAAAACCTGCTTTTCTAAAATAAAAAATTAATCCATAAATTGGATCTTTTGGATTATCTAATGAATAAACCATATCAGGAATATTAGTTTTTTCATATATTTTAGCTTTATCTAAAAGACCTATTGTTGAAACCCTAAAAGGTATTAAATATGTTTCACCTAAGTAGGTATCAATTAATACCCCGAGGTTAATATAATGTCCTCTTTTATCTTTATTTATTATTTCAAATTCAATATTTAAACAGATATTTTTATCTTCAGTTTCAATAAATCTTATACTTTCAATTAAATTTAAATATGAAAGTTCAAAATTAAAAACAAGTGTATTATTTTTTAAAAAAAGCTCTCTTTTTAAAGCACTTGTTTTTTGTGGAATTATTAATTGGTTATCATACTTTATATAAATAGTAGAAGTTAAAGGTTTTGATGGAAATAATAAATACACTTTATATTTTTTTGAATAAATATTAAAAAAGCTTGTATCTTTATCAAATGTTACTTTGAAATCTTCATTTTCAAGGGAATCATCTGCTGATAAATAAAAAACCTTTATATTATCAGATATAAGAAAAACAAATAAAATCAAAATGAATAAAAAAGATAAATAATAAAATTTATTCTTATTCATTTATTATCTCATTAATTAAAATTCTTCTAATTTTGCACCTTCAATTTTTGAAATAATTTCTTTTATTAATTTAATTTTTTTATCTAATACCATATTTAATAAACTCAAAACTTTGTATTTTAAATCAAGGATTTTTAATTTTTTTTCATTTTCCTCTTTTATTAATAGTAATTGGCTATAATTATTATTAACCATGTTGGATTTATCATTTTGAAGACTTTTTATTTTTTCCTCAAGTTCTTCTATTTTTTTATTTAACTCTTCTATTTGATTTTTTAAACCTAAATTTTCTATTTTTAACATTTCTACATTATCATAAGCTTTTTTTAATTCTGATTTTAAATTAGTATTTTCAATTTTTAATTTCTGATTTTCATCTTCAAGATTATTAATTTTATTTATTAAATTACTTATATCAGAATCAACTTTCTCTTTTAAAATTTTTTCATATTCTAAAATCTTTTTTTTCAAGTTTTCATTTTCTTCAGTCAATATTTTTATATTTTCTTCAAGTTTTCTTATATAAGTATCTTTTTTATTAATTAAATTTTTATATTTTTCATCAAAAACATTTTCTTTTTTTTCATCTTCGATCGATTTGGTTTCAGTCTTAACTTCCAATTGAATATTAGTAACCCCATAGTTTAAAATCTTTAATAAAATATCTTCATACCAATTTAAGCATGAATAGAATAAAAAATATCTTTCTTTCATATTCAAATAATCATCAATATTTTTTAAATTATTTGCAGAAAAATTGGTAGTTTCTTTATTTAAAGTAGAAATAAACAAGTTAAAATATTTTGTTTTTTCATTATTTTTTTTTAAGGTATTGTATATTTCAGATATATAATAATATGTATTAATTTTTAATAAATCATGTTCAGACTTTTCTAAATAATTATAAAAATATGAAAGTGCATCATTATACTCTTTTTTTATGAATTTTATTTTTCCTAAAAAATATAATGATTCATTTTTTATACCATTTCCACTTCTACTTATAAGGGATTCAAGTAAATAGCTTTGAGCATTATTATAATTTTTTAAATAGTAATAGTCTAATCCTAGATAAAAATAATATTTATTTTTATTAGATGAATCTTGATACTTATTAATAGCAAAATTTAATAATTCTAGATTATTTAATAAATTATTATCTTTGAAATTTTGGACAATTCTTAAAATTATTGTTTCTTCAACCTCTTCATTTGCAAATACAAAAATATTATTTTTAAATGGGAAAAAAAGAATTATAATTATAAAAAGAAATAGGAATATTATTTTCAAGTATAATTTAAAATCAAGGGATAAAAAAAATTTCATAATTAAAATATCGGAAATTAAAATAAATTATTTTATAGATTTTAAACTTTTACTCTGTTGAATACTTTTAATATTTTTTAATTTTGATATTTCAGATTGAGAAAATAACCTTTGAATATCTATTATCAATACAATATCATCCTTATTATCTCCAATTTTTGCAATTCCAACCAAATATTCTTTTTGGATCCCAGAATTTAAAACAGGTGGAGGTTGTATAATAGAAGAATCTATATCTAATACTTTTTTCACTTTATCAATTATTATTGCTATTTCCATATCATTAACATTTACAACAAGCACAGTTGATGAACTATCATCTGTTCCTTCAAAAACAAACCTTTGTTTTAAATCTACTATTGGAACAATATTATTTCTAACTTTAAAAACACCTTTTATTGATTCTGGCATATTTGGAAGTTTATAGATTACATCAAGTTTATAAACAGCTCTAACATACATTATGTCAATTGCATATACTTCTTTCCCAAGATGAAAAGTAACATATTTCTTTTCCATAAATTTCCTCAACCTAAAACTCTTCTTTTATAGCAATATTAATTTCAATAGATCCAAATGGTAAAATTAATGGAACTACCAAAGTTTCTAAGTCCTTATCTCTTACCTCTACTTCTTTTCCTGTTATAATCGAAGGTGGAGTTAAATCAAAATTAAAACCCTTTTTATGCAATTTTGTTACTGATAAAGCAGTTATCATATTTGATAACTCTGAAATTGTATCTTTAACAATTTCATTTAATGAATTATACTTCTCACTATTCATAATTGATGCAATTTCACAAGCTGTCTTTTCATCCATATCAAGAATTAATCTTCCTTCTGCTTCCCCAATCAATCCAACTATGACTCCAACACCTTTAATAGATGAAACACTCTCTTTAAGGTAGAGATCTCCCCTTTTAATTTCAACTTGAAGAACCTCATTTAAGATTTCATATGAAGCTTCAACAAATGGATTTATATAATCAATATTCATAATGTCTCCTTTTGCTCAATATTTTCAATCTGTTGAAATTCTACAAGCTGATTTATATCTAGTATTAATGCTATATCACCATTTCCCAATATAGAAGCACCTGAAATCCCTGTTACTTTTGTTAATTTATTATTTAATGGTTTGATAACAATATCTTCTTCTCCTATCATATTATCAACTATCAACCCAACCTTTTTACCTTCAAACCCGACTATTACAAGATACCCCTCTTTAAAATTATCAATTTGCTCATTTTTAAAAAGTTCTTTTAATAAAATAACAGAAATAAATTCATTTCTTAATTTTATAACATTTTTATTTTCAATTTTAAATATCTCATCATAATCAATTCTTTTTGTTTCAAAAATTGAATCTATTGGGATTGCATACACTTCATTATCAATATTTACCATTAAAGCTTTTATAATAGCTAAAGTTAAAGGTAGTTTAATTGTAAATGTTGTTCCTACTCCAACTTTAGATTCAATCGAAACAGTTCCATTCAATTTTTCTATTGCTTTCTTTACAACATCAAGACCAACACCTCTACCTGAAACTTCTGAAACTTTTTTAGCAGTAGAGAAACCTGGCAAAAATAAAAAATTATAAATTTCTGCAATAGTTAAATCATCTGTAGGTGATATAAGACCTTTATCTATAGCTTTTTTTCTAACTTCATTATAATCAATTCCTTTGCCATCATCTGAAACAGATATGTAAATAATACTACCTTCATTCCTTGCAGATACTTTAATAGTTCCTTTAATAGGTTTACCTAAAGCTTTTCTTTCTTCTTTAGATTCAATTCCATGATCAACAGAATTTCTTAAAATATGCATTAATGGATCATTTAATTCTTCAATAATAGATTTATCAAGCTCAGTATCCTGTCCTTCAAGAATTAAATCTACGTCTTTTCCCAATTTTTTCTGTAGATCTCTTATAATTCTAGGAAATCTTGAATATAACTGTTCTATAGGTACCATTCTAACTTTCATTACACTGTCACGCATTTGATTTATAATATTAGAATGAAGATGAATATCATTTTGTAAAGTATCAAGATTCGTTTTTATGCTTTTAAATGTAGTTGAAAAATCATTAATTAATTTTTCAAAATTTTCAGAAATTTCATTTCCTAAATTTCCGATATTAGTTTTCTCATTTAACTTTATCATTAAATCTTTTATATATTTTATAAGTATATCTTCGTAACTTGAAATATTTGCAATACTTGAACTTAATTTATTTAAACTATCTGTAAAAGAAGCTTTGTTTATTACAAGTTGAGAAACCATATTTAAAAGATCATCAACTCTTTCTGAATCAACTCTAAGAATCGTTTTCTGTTTTACATTAGATAATTGACCTTTATCTTCAAATGGTTTTTCTTCTACAAATTTATTTTCTTCTATGAAAGTTTCCTCAGAAATATTATTTTTTAATTCATCTTTATAAATTTTTTCTTCTTTTTCATAATTTTCTCTAAATTCTTCTATTTTCTCTCTTTCTATCTCTTGTTCTTTATTATTTTCCTCTATCTTAATATCTTCAGAATATTTTATTGCTTCATTTGAAATATAATCTAGATCTTCTTTTTTTAATTCTGTTATAACCACTTCTGTGGTTGTATCAGGAATAAATGTAAAATTATATATAACATCCTTGGATTTAGTTGTTGAAAATAAATATATAGTCTTTTGATGAAACTGATTCTTCTTTAAAATTTCATAATCGGGATTTGTATAATATACTACACCTAAGTCTCTTAAAGATGAATAAACCTGTATAGGACCAACTGAAGCCATTGGATCATCTTTTGAAAAATAAACAACAATTTTATATAATTTATTTGATTCAAAATCAACATCACTTAAAATTTCAGATATTTTTTCTTTATTCAAAATTAAATCTCTTATTAAATCTTTTTTATCCGATAATTCTTTATAGTTTTTTTCCTTAATATTTTCATTTTTATTTTTAACTGTTTCTATTGTTTTATCTTCATATTTTTCTCTATCATCTTTTTTTAATTCTTCTGATTTTTCTTTTATTGATATTCCATATAAAGATGGAATTTGCTGAATCTTATTAAGAACTATGTCAATATCCTCTATTTTAATAGAATTATCCTTTTTTGACTCAATAAGATTTTTTAAAACATCTATTCCCTCAAGAATTATATCTATCAATTCAGAAGTTATTTTTAAGTTTTTATTTCTTCTTATAAAATCGAGAGAATCTTCAAAAACATGGGCAAATTGAGAAATATCCGTTAAACCTAGAGTTGCTGAAGAACCTTTAATTGTATGAGCTCCTCTAAATATTTCATTAATTTTATCTCTATCATCTTTATTTTTCTCAAGCTCAATAATAGAATTTTCCATATTGCTTATCATCTCTTCAGCTTCAACTAGAAACTCAGAAAAAAATTCTTCAAAATTTTCTATATTTTCCATAAAATTAATCCTATAATTAAATAAAGTATTCCCTTTTAATAATTTATAATTTATTTTTTTTATTTTGTCAAATAATAAGATTTAATTTGATATTTTTTAAATTCATTATATATTTTTTTTGTTAAATAAAATCTAAATCTTTTACTATAAAATAATTTAATAAGATTGTTATTTTACTAAAATTTTATTTTAATTTTTCGAAAAAAATATATAAAAAATTTAATTTTAATTAAGATATATTATTTATATTAAAATTTACAATAAAATTTATTAAAATGAAAATTTTTAAATATATAGTTAAGTATAAAATAATTGTTATTTTATTATATTTTATAATTCTTCCTTTTTGTTTTTATTCCTGGAAAAACACAAAAGTTAACACTTCTTTAACTTCATATTTACCAGATTATTTATCCTCAGTTAAAGCCCAAAAAATATTGGAAGAATATTTTAATGCTTCTTCAAGTGCATTTATTTACATAGAAGGTTTTGAAAATTTAAGTATAGTTAATGAATTAGTATCAAAAATTTCAAAAGTAGATGGTGTAAAGGATGTTTTCAGTACAAATAGTTTTGGAGTACTAACTATACCACCAGATTTTTTACCACAAAATATAAAATCTCAATTTTATTCAGAAAATGGAACATTAATTACAATACAATTTTACTATGGTCCCGAAGATAAAAGAACCTTCAAATCTGTTAATGAAATAAATAAAATTATAGAGAAATATAAAAATATTTATTTTAGTGGCTTTGCAGTAATAAATGAAGAAAGTAACAGAGAAGTAAGATCCAATACCCAGGATATTGCTCTTTACTTTACTATTTTAGCTATATTCATTTTTTTAACTTTTAATACAGGAGCCTTTATAGAAGCCTTTTTGTTTTTATTTTCTCTTGCAATTGCTTATATAATAAATATGGGAACAAATTTCTTTTTTGAAAAAATCTCATATCTTTCTTCAGGATTAACAGGTGCTCTCCAACTTGGCGTTTCTATTGATTATTCCATATTCCTTTTTCATAGATTTGAAGAAGAATATTCAAAAGATTTTAAAAATAATTTAAACAATTCAATGATAAAAGCACTTACTTATACTTATAAATCTATATTAACTTCAAGTTTGACAACTTTAATAGGATTTTTAGCAATAACTATAATGTCAATTAAAATAGGGTTTGATCTGGGAATAATTTTAGCAAAAGGCATTTTCTTTACATTTTTAACAACACTTACTTTATTACCAAGCTTAATTTTAATTTTCTTTCCACTAATACAAAAAACAAAAATAAAAAAAGATTTTATAAAAAATGTTTTTAAAAAAATTTGTTCAATAAAAATGTTATTTAAAATAAAAAATAAAGTAGACTTAAATAAAATAAAACTAAATGTAAAAGAAACTTTACTTTACAAAATATTAAGAAATAAAATTTTTATATTATTTTTTATAATTCTATTTTCAATTATTTTTATTTTATCTTTATTAGGTTATTTAAATGCACCAATTTCTTACCAAATAAATGACACTTATCCAACAAATTTAAAAGCTATAAAAGATTCCATTTATATAATGGAAAAAACAAATTCAGCAGACATTGTTTCTTTAATTGTAGAAATTGATAAATTTGATGATATAGAAAATTATCAATATAATCTTTTAATCTCTGACTTAAAAGAAATTGAGGGTATTTCTTCAATACTTCATATAAATTTTGGAAGGTCATTTCTTGAGCCCCTAAGTTTTCTTCCAAAGACAACGCTTAATTCTTTTTATAAAGATAAATATCTTGTTTGTCATTTAAAATTAAAATATCCAGCTGGAACAGAAAATTCATATAAAATTATTGAAGAGATTTATAAAATCACTAAAGATTATTACAAAAATTTTTATTTAGCAGGACAAGGTATTTTAGTATATGATTTTGTAAGACTAACAAAAATTGATTTTAACAGAATAAATACAATATCTCTGGTACTTATTTTTATTACTCTTTTAATTTCATTTTTTTCCATAAGTTTACCTATTATGCTTATAATTATAATAGAACTAGCAATATTCATAAATTTTTCTATAAGTTTTCTTAGTAACACTCCCATCTCTTTTATAGCACAAACAATTTTAGGGTCTATACAACTTGGTGCAACTATTGATTATGGTGTTTTATATTTAAATAGATTATTTGAAGAATTTAAATTCGGAAAACCAAAAATTGAAGCTATTGTAGAAACTTCTAAATCGACATTACTACCAATTTTTAGTGCTTCTATTTGTCTATTTATTGCTGTTTCTGTCTATGGTCTTTTTTCAAATTTTCCTATTGTAAAAAATATTACAAGCTTAATAGGTAGAGGTGCATTAATATCTTTTTTAACAGTTGTTATTTTTGCCCCTTTTTTGTGCTATATATTTTATAGTAGGATAAAATTTACACTTGAATTTAAAAAAAAATTATTTAAGATTGACTAAATTTATTGTAAAGTTAAGAAAAAATAATTGAAATTTATTTAAAATTTATTTATGAAAATTAAAAATTATAAAATTTATCTAAGATTATTTGATCTTGTTTTTTTATTATTCCTTTTATTTTCTCCTATAATAAATATAACAGCAAATCCTCTAAAAATTTTGAAAGTTGAACTTTTTTATATTGAAAATGATTTAAATGGGAACATTAACAAGATTAACTTTAGAAGTATTCTTAAATGGAGTTTGGGAAAATTTTTAACAATAAAAAGTAAAATAAATATTAGTAATATTAAACCTTTTGATAATAGAAACCCTTTTAATATTTCCCAAGATACTGCTAAGATAGAATTTAAAAATGATAATATTATATACCTTCAAGCAACTCTCGATAAAAATTTTCAACTTCCAATATCAATATCAGCAAAATATTTTTTTAATGACAAAGAAATAAAACCAGAAGACCTCATAAAAAATAAAGAAAATTTAAATGGTACACTTAGAATAGAGTTTTATGCAAAATCAAACCAAACATATCAAAGGGAAATTAATTATTTAAAGTTCCCTGATAATACAAATACTAAAGTTCAAACAAATTTAGTAATTCCATATTTAATTATCATTACTAATGATTCTCAAATAAGTATTTCATCTTTTAATGATATTGAAATAACATCGGGTACAAAATATTTTATTGGTGAAAATTTAAATATCAACATATTAATGATTACATATCCTGATGCAAAAGCATCAATTACATTTAAAGGTAATTTAAAAAACTTACCAAGTTTTATAGCTACCTGTTCCCCATTAAATTTTAATATACCAAATCAATTTATGGATTACATAAAAACTATTGAATCTTCTTTAAATACCATATATCAAAACTATAAACTAATGAAAGAATTTATCAATACAATTATTGATACAGAAGAACAAATAATTGAACAAATTAATATTTTTTACAAAACATTATCATCTCTATTTCCTTATATTAATTCTATTAATGACTTAATAACTATATATTCTTCAAATTTAGAAAAAGTTATAAAACTAAACAAAAAATTTTTACAAATTTTATATGATATAAAACCATATATTGGATTAGATGAAAAATTATATAAAAGTATTGAAGATTTATTTAATTTAAATAATAATTTAATTAAAACTGTACTGGAAGGTATAACAATTGATGAGTTAAAAGCTCCGGGATTTTATGATTTCCCAAATATTATATATTTTGGTGAAGCAACATTAAAAAATACTCAAAATATATTAATTCAATTTAATGAAGGAAGTAAATTAATAAGAGATAAATTAAAAGAAGTCACAACAATATTTGAATCTTATGAAAACAATATTATTAATACAATCAATAATTTAAAAATAGAAAAAGAGAAATCTCTTCAAGTTTTTCAAATAGCACCATCACTACTTGATTATTTAATTTTTATTGTTAGGGATTTTGAAGCTGAAGTTACTATTGAAAAAAATGTACAATTTATATTTAAATTTAATTTTGAAAAATAATTTTTAAGAATAATTTCAAAAAAAACTTTAGACTAATACTAAATTACAGGAACAAAAATGAAAAGAGATCTTATTGTATTAAAATATGGAGGCTCTTCTGTATCTGATGAAAATAAAATTAAAATGATTGCAAAGGATATTAAATATTTAAAAGAAAATAACAAAGATATAATTGTCGTTGTATCAGCAATGGGGAAACAAACAGATTCACTTATAAAAATGGCATATAATATTTCAAAACATCCCCCAAAAAGAGAAATTGATATGCTTTTAACAACAGGGGAAAGGATTTCCATATCTTTACTATCTATTGCATTAAATGATATAGGAATAAATGCTATATCTTTTACAGGTTCCCAATCTGGTATTATAACAGATTGCTCTCATACAAAAGCAAAAATAAATAAAATAAAACCATTTAGAATAATTGAAGAAATTAATAAAGGAAAAGTAGTCATAGTAGCTGGGTTTCAAGGAGTATCATTTGAAAAAGAGATTACAACCTTAGGAAGAGGTGGTTCAGATTTAACTGCTATTGCTCTTGGAATATCTTTAAAAGCTTCAGAATGCCATATTAATACTGATGTTGATGGAATATACCCTGTAGATCCAAGAATCATAAATAAAGTAGACCCTTATAAAAGACTTAGTTTTGTTGAAGCTTCTCTTTTTGCATCAACTGGAGCAAAAGTTATGCATGACAGAGCATGCAGTCTTGCAAGTTTATACAAATTTCCATATATTGTTAAATCTAGTTTTAATTCAAAAGGAGGAACTTTAGTTATGAACAATAACATAGAACTTGATTACTTTGAAGATGTTAAAGAGAACCCATTTATAAAAGGTATAACTTCAAAAAAAGATCTTATTATTTTCTCTATAAATAATCCAGATATAGATAATATATTAAAAACTTTTTCAGAGAATGACATAAATATATATAATGTATTTATTCAGCAAGATAGAATAATAATTTTAATAGAAGAATATGAATATTCTCAAAATTTAAATAAAATTGAAAATTTTATTTTAAAAAAATATAATATAAATACAAATAAAGGATTTTTGGTTTCAATACTCGGTGAAGGCTTTAATAATTTTCCAGGTTCCATTTATAAAATTAACAAAATACTAAAAGAAATTAACATAAAATCTCTACTTATATCCTCCTCAAATATTGTAACATCAATACTATTTTTAAATGATTATGATCATGATACTGTTATAAAAAATTTTTATGAAAACTTAGAAGAATTCTTCATAAAGGAATAAAAAATTAAAAGAATTTTTAAAAATTTATTTTAAAAAATAATTCAAGAGTTTTAATTCATTATAATCTATTTTTTTATTTTTCAATATATTTGTTAAATTTACTTTGATAAACCAATCTGTTATAAAATAAACATTAATATCGTTTTTAATATTTAATAAAAAAAAATCAGAATCATATTTATTTCTATCAATAAAATTTTTTATCTCAAAAGAAGCCTTAGTTGATAAATTTAAAATATTATTGTAAATATAATTTAAATCTTTATCTTTAAATAGATAAAAAAAATCATTTTTTTTAATAATTGAATTTAAGAAATAATTCTCTAAAAAAATCATGATATCAGATTCATTTTTATACTGAAAAAAAGAAAAATACTTTTGTTTATCTTTAATAACCTCATAATTATTTATTCCCAAATAAAAAATATAATTAAAATTATTACTTTTATAAAAACTATATAAATAAACTAAATATTCAACAGTTTTAGAAAGAAAATAATTTAGAAATGGGAAATAATTGTTACTAATATTTTTAGTAAAAAGTTTTTTAAATTTTTCAAGATCATAAGATTCAATTTTTACACCTATATTATTTTTGTTAATTAATATTAACTGTTCCCCATTTAATAAATCTTTAAGTTCAACTAATTTTTTCTTTTCTATAAAAATAGAATGATAAAGATCTGTATTTTCATCATATAAAATGTAATATGGTTTAAATTTATATTGCTCTTTAATAAAATCATAATTGGTAACAATCAAAGTAACATTTTTTTCAAATGGATATACTTTTATAAAAAAAATAAATAATATACTTAATAAAAATAAAAAATTAATTATTTTCTTTTTCATATAACTTAAAGCTCTTATTATTTTTTTATAAATAAAGATAAATAATATATAGAAAAATAAAAATATTTTTCAAGTTTTTTAATTTTAATAAATGATAGTTTTATAAATAAAAATGAGTAAAATAAGATTAAATCTTTTAAAAAAAGCATTATTTGACTATGAGATTTTATTAAATAAAAATTACCCTACAAAATCTATAATTAAAATTATATCAGATTTTTATTCTTTAAATAAAGAAGAAAGAGCTATTCTCCAAAGAGGAACAGATAAAAAATTTATAATAAAAAAAAGAAATAAAAAATTAATAAAAAATACTTGTTTAATAAAAGATAAAAGAATATATATAGATTTTTTCAATGTTTTCTCAACATTTTATAGCTATTTAAAAGGAAATTTTATCTTTATTGCAAAAGATAAAATTTTAAGAGATGTATCAAATATAGGTGGTAACAATTTTTATAAAATATCTGATTTAAACATCAATTTAATATTTGAAGCAATTTATAAAGCTATAAAAACATTAAAACTAAAAAAAATCATCTTTTGTTTTGATAAACCTGTCTCATTTTCCTCAGTTATAATGAAAAATTTTATCAATTTCATTTCTGAAAAATTTAAAAATAATTGTAACAATTACCTTTTTTTATTTCTACTTTGCAAAAATGCAGATGATTTTTTAATTACATTTCCTAAAAAAAACGATATTGTTATAACTTCCGATTCATTTATTATAGATAATACTGAAGCTAAAATATTTGATATCTGTAAATTTTATATAATAGAAATAATCAAAAAAAGAATTTTAAAAATTTAAAAATAAAAAACGGAGAGAGAGGGATTCGAACCCCCGGTCCCCGTGAGGGGACAACGATTTTCAAGACCGCCGCATTCGACCACTCTGCCATCTCTCCGTATTGACAAAAAATATTTAAATAAATTATTAATAAAAGTCAAGTTTTTATTTTGATTTTATTTAAATTTTAAAATAATTAAATACATAATAAATATAAATTTTTCTAAAAATTTTTTTATAAAAAGTTTATAAAAAAACAATATTTTTTAAAATTATTTGACTTTTAAAAAAATAAAATTATTAATTTTTAAAATTTTTAATATGGGGGTTTTTAAAAAAATGGATAACTATATCTCTTACTGTGGAATTGATTGTTCAAATTGCCCTGCTTACATAGCATATAAAACAAATAATTCTGATATTCAAAAAGAAGCAGCTATTAAATTTTCAAAAATTTACAAAAAAGAGATATCTCCTTCTCAAATTTTATGTAGTGGTTGTTTAAATAATGATGAACCCAAATTTTTTTATTGTCACAATTGTAAAATTAGAGAATGTGCATATGAGAAAGATCTTATAAATTGTGGATATTGCCCTCAATATCCTTGTAACAAATTAGATGATATTTTTTCTTTTTCACAAGAAGCAAAATATAGACTTGATAATATTAGTGCTGAATTTTTAGATTAAAATAAATAACTTAAAATTTTAATATTTTATAAAATTTAAATTATAATAAATTTAATTTCCATTTTTGTTAACTTATTTTGAATTTCTAATTTATATTAAACTTAACTTTTATAAAGTTTGATTCAATTTAAAATCTAATTTAAATTTACTCAGTTTTCTAATACCAATAGAAAAACCTATAAATGAACCAGAAATGTTTGCAAAAGAGATCCCTAAAAAAATTCCTTTTAAACCAAATTTTAAAAGAATTCCAAAAATATAAGAAAAAGCAATTTGAAAAATTATAGTTCTTATAATAGTTATAATTAAAGCTTTTTTACCATCACCGATCCCTTGAAAAAAAGAAGAGCTATTCATACCAAAAGATACAAAAGGTATAAATAGAGATAAATATTTTAAAGATTTTGAAACCATCGGCATAAGTTCTTTATTTGTATTATTATAATTAAAAACTGAAGAAATCTGTAAAGAAAAAACATTGATTAATAAATAAACAAAAAGTTCTATAAAAAACCCAAAAAATATTGAAAATAAATAAGCTTCTTTTAAACCTTTATAATCCCTTTTACCATAATTAGAAGCCACAACTACATTTGACGATGCAGCAAGACCTGTTAAAGGAACAATTGCAAACATTATAATTCTCCATGAACTTGTAAAAACAGCAAGTCCATTATTATAAGCTACTTTTAAAACAAAATAATTTATAAAAAACATTGCAATAGACATTGACAATTGAGCAAAAGTTGAAGGAATCGCAACTTTTAAAATATCATTTAATATTTCTTTTTCAAAAAATTTATTTTTATAAAAACTATTTTTACTTTTTTTTAATAATAAATTTAAATCAAATCTAAATATATTTTTTCTATTTTGTAATATAGATAAAACAATAATAAAACTAAATATTTGAGAAATAACAGTTGCTAATGCAGCTCCAAAAACTTTTAAATTTAATATATATATAAAAACCGGATCTAATAATATATTTAATATCGCTCCAAACAATATACCAAACATTGTACCTTTAGAATTACCTAGACCTCTTAATATTCCATATATTGAACTTGTTAATAATATAAAAATAACATTAATTATCAAAGGATAAGAATAAGTCAAAGAATAATCTAAAAGCTTTTCTTTTAAACCAATTTTTATAAAAATAAATTTTATAGAAAATAAAAGAATGAATAATGTAAAAATAGATAATAAAATTGTTAAAACTATAGATTGGTTAATAACTTTTTTTACACTTTTAAAATCATTTTTACCTATAAATCTTCCAATCGAACTACTAATACCACTGGATAATCCTACACCAATTGAAATAATAGCCATATAAAATGGGAAAAAAACACCAATAGAAGCTAAAGCATCCCCACCAAGTCCAGCAACCCATATAGCATCTACAAGATTATATAAAGTCTGTATTATATTTGCAATTATCATTGGAATAGATAAATAGATTATAGCCTTTTTTGGATCTCCAATTAAAATAGAAATATTTTTATCTTTTGTAATATTTTTCTCATCTCTTTCCATTATTTTATATCTCTTTCATTTTTTTATTAATTAACATTAATTTTTTTTTTATCAAATTATTAATAATTTAATAAATTTTACTTAATATAATAAAGCTTTATTTCAATAAATAAAACTTGATTTTAATAAATCTTTTATTAATTTTAATCAAATAAAAATTAAACAGGTTAAATTATGGTTGATATTAAAGAAATAATTTCATTATGCAAAAGAAGAGGTTTTGTTTTTCAAGGATCTGAGATTTATGGTGGACTTGCTAATACTTGGGATTATGGTCCACTTGGAGCAATTTTAAAAAAGAATATAAAAGATATTTTCTTAAAAAAATTTGTAGAATCAAGAGAAGATATGTTTCTTTTAGATTCTTCTATTCTTATGCACCCAAAAGTTTGGGAAGCATCAGGGCATCTTGAAAATTTCAAAGATCCTCTTGTTGACTGTAAAGTTTGTAAAGAAAGATTTAGAGCTGATAAACTTATTGAAGAAAGTTTAAATATAAAAGTTGAAGGATATAATAATAATAATAAACTTTCTGAAATAATTAAAGAAAAGAATGTAAAATGCCCAAGTTGTGGATCAAGTGATTTTACACAGGTTAGATCATTTAATCTTATGTTCAAAACATTTCAAGGTGTTGTTGAAGGTGAAGAAAATGTTGTATATTTAAGACCTGAAACAGCTCAGGGAATTTTTATAAATTTTTTAAATATTCTTAATACAACAAGAGCTAAATTACCATTTGGAGTTGCTCAAATAGGAAAATCTTTTAGAAATGAAATAACTCCTGGAAATTTTATCTTTAGAACAAGAGAATTTGAACAAATTGAAATTGAATATTTTGTTAAACCTGGTGAAGAACTTAAATATTTTGATAAATGGCAAGAAGATTTCTATAATTTCTTTAACTACTTAGGAATAAAAAAAGAAAACTTAAGAATAAGAGAACATGAAAAAGAGGAACTTTCTCACTATTCAAACAAAACAGTTGATTTCGAATATAATTTTCCATGGGGTTTTGGGGAATTAATGGGAATTGCTTCAAGAACAGATTTTGATTTAAAAAGACATATAGAGTATTCTAAAGTTGATCTATCATATTTTGATCCTTATGAACAAAAAAAGATTATACCATATGTTATAGAACCATCACTTGGAGTAGAAAGATTATTTCTTGTACTTTTAGTAGATGCATTTGAAATAGAAAAACTTCCTGATGGAAGTGAAAGAAATCTACTTAGACTCTCTCCAAAAATTGCTCCAGTCAAAGCAGCAATATTGCCATTAAAAAAGAATGAACCAAGAATTGTAAATTATGCAAAAGATATCTATAAAGAGTTATCCAAATATTTTTATGTTATGTATGATGACACAGGTGCAATTGGTAAACTATACAGAAGACAAGATGAAATAGGAACTCCATTCTGTATAACAGTTGATTTCCAAACAATAGAAGAAGATAATAAAGTTACTATAAGAGATAGAGATACCATGAATCAGATTAGAATTGATAGAGGAAAATTACTTGATTATTTAAAAGAAAAATTGGAAATTTAAATATATTAGTCCCTTGACAAACATAATAAAAATATTAACCTTTGGTAAATTATCTATTTAAGCTCTTTTTTTAAGAATAAAATTTAAATAAAATTAATATTAAATTCTTCGGGGATCGGTGAAATTCCGTACCGGCAGTGATAGTCTGCGAGCTGGAAATTATCCAGCAGATAAGGTGAAATTCCTTAACCGACAGTAAAAGTCTGGATGGGAGAAGAATCTTTTTTTATTTTAAATTCAATTAAAATCATTATTTATATTTTTCAAATAAAAAATAATTAAAATTTTTCTCCTATCCTGAATCCTATCCCCTTAAATTTATTAAATGAATAATGAAGAGGTAATCTATGGAAATAACCGTTTCAAATTTTTCCTTTAATTATGATAAACTAAATGTATTAAAAAATATAAATTTTAATATAAAAGAGGGAGAATTTGTCTCTTTTATAGGACCTTCGGGATGTGGAAAAACTACCCTTTTAAAAATAATAGCTTGTATAAAACAAGATTATCAAGGTGAAATAAAAAATGACTTTAAAAACATCTCTTTTGTTTTTCAACACGATTCATTGTTAAATTTTAGAACTGTCTACGAAAACCTATACTTACCATTTGAAATGAAAAATATAAAAATTGATAAAAAAATAAAAGAGAAAATTGATAATACTCTTAAAATAGTTAATTTATATGAATTTAAAAATTATTATCCAGACGAGCTTTCAGGTGGTATGAAAAAAAGAGTTGAAATTGCAAGAGCAATTGTAAACAATCCTGATTTATTAATTCTTGATGAACCTTTTTCATCACTTGATATTATAACAAGAGAAAAATTAAATATATTTTTAAAAAATTTAATTAAAAATTTAAACATTACTACAATACTTGTTACTCATTCTGTTGAAGAAGCTTGTTTCTTTTCTGATAGAATTTATATAATGTCAAATATTCCTTCCACTATCATAAAATCAATTGAAATAAAAGATAAAAATAATTCCAACTTTAACTTATACATATTAACAGAAAAAGAAAAAGAAGCTGAATCATTTATTAGAGAAAATGCTAATGAATTATGGGAATTATCAGATTCAACAAATTCTTTTGAATTTAATTTAAATTCAAAAAAAGAACAAACTAAAAATAATAAAAAACCTTTTTTCCAAAAATTATTAATTTTTTTCAAAAATAAAAATCCATTTAAAAAATTACTTTTTATAATAAATATGATAGTTTTCTTATCAATTTTAACAATAATTAAATATATTTTCAAAATTTCAGATCTTATTTTTCCATATCCTCATATTATTTTACTTAGATTTTTTAAAACAATTTTAAACGGTTTTATTTTTAAAGATTTAAGTATTACAATTTACGAATCTTTTACTGGATTTCTAATTGCATTTATTATAACTCTATTTTTAAGCATATTACTCGAAAAAAATGAAAAAATATATTCAATTGTCATGCCTTATTTAATATCACTAAACACAATACCTTCTGTAGCAATTGCTCCATTTGTTGTTTTATGGTTTGGATTTGGTTTAACTTCAAAAATATTTATCTCAATAATAGTTATATTTTTTCCTATGCTTATAAATAATATTTCTGCAATAAAAATAGCATCATATGAATTAAGTGATATTATCCAATTTTATAAACCCAATAAATTTAAATCATTTGTAAAACTTGAATTTCCTAAATCTCTTCCAATAATTTTTAGTGGGATTAAAGTATCAATTACTCTTTCAGTAATAGGAGCAGTTGTTGGAGAATTTGTTGCTGGTTCTGATGGTCTTGGCTCACTCATAAGATTTGCAAAAGCAAATTTTGACATTGATCTTATGTTTGTAGGACTTATATGGCTTATTATACTTGGAATAACTTACTATAAAATAGCAAATATTATTTATAATATTTTTAATAAAAATAAAAAAAATTAAGGAGAGTTTATGAAAAGAATACTTTATTTTACTTTAATTTTATTTATTATTATCCAACTTATACCATTAGAAAATATTAAGTCTCAGAATTTAAATGAAGTAAAACTTGCAATTGGATATATCCCTCATGTCCAATTTACTCCATTGTATGTTGGAATAGAAAAAAATATTTATAAAAAATATGGAATTGATTTAAAAATCGATTATGGTTTCGGTATAGACATTTTTTCACTATTAAGTTCTGAGAAGATCGATATTGGTTTAAGTGATTCTGATCAATTAATTGTTGCTGGAGCTAAAGGAATAGATTTAAAAGCAATATTTCAATATTATCAAAAATATCCTGTTACAATTGTAGCAAAAAAAGGGAAAATAGATAAAATAGATGATTTTGTTGGTAAAAAATTAGGAACCCCAGACTTTTTTGGTACGACTTTTATAGGGATGTTGATATTTTTAAATTACTTTGATTTAACAAACAAAGTGAAAATTGAAAAAATAGGATATACACAAGTATCTTCTCTTGTTTCTGATAAAATAGATGCTGCAGTTTGCTTTTATAATAATGAACCAATACAACTTGAAGCAAACGGTGTAAAGCTAAATTACTGGAATGTTAAAGACTTTTCTGAAATTGTCGGAGCTTCGTTTATAACTTCAGGAAATATTTTAAAAAGAAAAAAATCTATTATTGATAATTTTATTTTAGCAACAAAAGAATCAATTGATTATACTGTAAGTTATATTAATGAAGCATTTTTAATATCCAAAAAATATGTTAAAGGAATCGAAAATGATGAAATTATGAAAAAAGTTTTAATAAAAACAGCTGAACTCTTTTACAATAAAAAAGGATATGGATATATTGATAAAGATAAATATGAAGAATCAATAAAAATTTTATACAATCTTGGAATTATTGATAAAATTTATAACGTATTAAATATTATTTATCTCTATAATAAATAACTACTAATAAAGCATTATTATTTGACAATATTTTATTTTAATCTATTATATTTATCGATTTAATGATATTTTTAATGTTGATAATTATTTAATTTCAACTTTATATTATTTTAAAAATCTCTATAAAGGTTTTAAAATGAATAAAAAAACAATATTAAAGAAAATTATTTTTCTTTCTATTTTCATATTTTTAGTTAGTTTAAGTTTATTTACTGTAATTTATTCTCAAAATGGTTTTAAAAGTTTTTATGAAATTTCAGAATTTGCTTCTAACAATGTAAATAATATAAAAAGAATTGAAACATTTTATAAAATAAAATTTAAAGGACTCTTTAATGATGAAAAAATTGTTTATGAGTTTTTTTATGATCAAAATAATAGGCTAAATAGAATTTTTATAAGAGAAGACTCGTGGGGCCCTCTTGGTGAATCTTTCTATACTATGGATATAAATGGAGAAATTGATCCTCAAGTTGTTGAATTCAAGTTTGATTCTGATTTTGAAAAATCCTATTGGCATATAATTTACCAATATTATAAAGATAAAATTATTTTTAAAGAACTTTATAAAAATCAACAAAGAGAATTAAAAAGAGAAAATGTTTTTGTTGCTGATTCTCTTTTTCTTATGGAATTTTTAACTTTTTTAAATTTTCAAAAATTTAATAAGATCGATTCAACAGCATATATTTCTTTTAATGCTATAAAAATCCCTTTTGGTTTCAAAATTTTAAAAGAAGAACAAATAAAAACACCTTATTCTAAAACATTTAATACATATCTTGTTGAGGCAAATGCAAGTGGTTTTATAGGTTTTCTTTCTTATGTATCAGGAAATAGTGGTAAATTTAATCTTTTAAAGGATTTTCCTCATATAAGAGTTTATGCTTTATATGCTTCAAAAGAATACTGGCTTTATGACTATAAAATAGAATATAACAATTAAATTTTTTTTGAAAGCAATTCATTTATTTCTATATATGCTTTAAATAAAGATTGAGTTAAATTAAATGTTTTATTGGAGAAATTTGAAAGCTTTTCAATATTTTTAAGACCATCACTTAATGCTAAAGTCTGTTCATCCATTGAATTTGTAATCTCTGATAATGACTGCCCTATCTTTTTACCAGCAACATTATTTTCATTAAAATTTGCCTTTATTTCATTTATATCAATAACAAGAACTCCCATTATATCTCCAATATTTTTCAAAAGTGTGTTTATATTGTTAAAATTTTCCTGAAATTCATTAATTATTTTGGTTATATTATTTGCTAGTTCTTTTGTATTATCAGCTAATTTTCTAATCTCAGAAGATATTATATTAAACCCAGCTCCATATTTACCCGCATGAGCAGCTTCAATTGAAGCATTTATAGCTAAAACATTTGTTTTTTCCGCTATATCTTTAATAGTAGATGTAGCTTCAAAAACTATTTTAGAATTTTCAAAAAGTTTATCAAAGGTGTTTTTTGATTCTTTAATTTTACTAAAAATATTATCAATTTGATCGGTTCTTTCATTAAATCTAGTCACAAGATTGCTATTCTTCTCAAGCATTGAATTCATTTCAATCTCAATATCTTTTAAATTTAGGTTAATATTTTTATTTGTTACACTCATCTCTTCAAAAGCTGCCAAGATAGAAGATGTAAAACCTTTAATTGAATATATAAAATCAAAAATTAATTCAAGAGAATTTTGAGTAATAGTTGTTAAAATAATAGATTTAGAATACTCTGTTGATAATTCATCAATTAGTCCAAAATAATTATTAGATTGATTATTATTATCCATATTAATTCTCCAAATATAAGATGGAATACAATTTAATAAATAGTTTCAATAATATCAACACCACATTTTAAATCATATAACCAGTTAAGAAACTTTTTAACATTTTCTCCTTTATAAATTGCACCATGTTGTGGACATATCATATCTATTTCATAATTGGATATTTTATCTATAAAATATCTAATTGCTCTATTTGAAGCCATATATCTTTGATGAAAAGCTTCTATTATTTTTAAATGGTCATCAAAATTTTCAACAAATAAATATTTTTTATCAGGAGGGAAAACACCTGCTCCAATATCCCCTGAAAAAAGTATTTTTGAATTTGGGTCATAAATTAATAAATTTCCTGTTGAATGTAAAAAATGAGCTGGAATAATTTTTAATGGTTTATAATTTTTTATTGGAATTTCTCCACCGCTATCTTTAATAGGTATTATTCTTGAGCCATCATAAATCCCAAAATGAGGTAAAAATCTCACCCATTTGTTAGAAATGGAAACTTTAGCTTCAGTAACACCAAGCCACATTGCAACACCTGAAGAAACATCTGGATCTTGATGTGAAAAAAATATATCCTTTATTTTAGTTAGATTTACATATTGAGAAACAATGGCAACAACTTTTGAAAAAGTTGATACCCCACCTGGATCCAATAAAACACCTTGTTCATTTGTAGTTATTAAATATTGATTTGTTTGAATAATCTCCTTCTCAGAATATTTATCCCAACCAAGCCATATAAATTTATAATCATCTTTTTCAAATAGTACTTTCCCTTCTATAATTTGATCTTTGTTTTCTCCTTTGATTTCTGCCATAAAAACTCCTTTCTTATTAATCTCAAATATCCTATTAAATTATATATAAATTTAAATAAATTTCAAATTTTAATTTTTTATATTTTAAAAAAAAACCTCCCTCTTCAAGGGAGGTATCAAAAATTATAATAAAAATATTTCTTTATTTATTCAATAATTGCTAAAATATCATTCATTTTAAGTATCAAATGTTCCTCATCATCAATTTTAATAGATGTACCCGCATATTTATCATACATTACTTTATCACCAACTTTTACCTTAATTTGATCAGAATCACCTATAGCAATAACTGTACCATTTTGAGTCTTTTCCTGTGCTGTATCTGGTAAAATAATACCTCCTTTAGTTTTTGTTTCTGGTGGATTAACTTTAACAAGAATTCTATCACCTAATGGTTTAATTTTCATAAAATATCCTCCTCACAACTTAAAATTATTTTTCATTAAAAATATAATAAAAAAATATGAAAATCGTCAATTAAATTTTAAATATTTTCAAAATTACTTATTATCATTAAATAAATAATTTAAAAAGATTGTAAATCTATTTCTGGATTGTAAAATTTAAATTTTTTATATAAAAAATAGCGGTTTCAACATGTTCTTTCTCAATTTTCTCTGAATCTTCAATATCAGCTATGGTTCTTGATAACCTCAATATCTTTTCATATTGCCTAAAAGAAAGACCTAATTTTTTTGAAGATAATTTAATATAATCTTCTAAACTTTTATTAAGATTTAATTTTTCAAAAAAAAGTTTAAAATTAATTTTACCGTTAAAATAATCAAGTTCACTCTCATATCTTTCTATACTTCTACTTTGAACTTTTTTTATAATTTTTCTTATATTTGAATCAGAAAAAAAATCATCTTCATATTTTCTTTCATTATTTAAATAATTTAAATCAACTTTTGGGACATTCAAAAAAATATCAATTCTATCAATTATTGCGTTTGAGATCTTTCTGTTAAAATTTAATATTTCTGATTTTGAACATATACATATTTTTTCATCATCTCCTAATGCGCCACAAGGGCATAAATTTGATATTATAAGAAGAAGGAAAGTTGATGGAAGCCTTATTTTACTTTTTACTCTCGAAATAGAAACATAATTATCATTTACTGGTTCTCTCAAACTTTCAATAACTGTTTTTTTATAAAGATTTATTTCATCAAGTATTAACAAACCTCTATGTGCAAGAGAAACTTCCCCCAAATTTAAATAATTACCTCCTCCAAGCATTGAAGTTTCAGTTATACTATGATGGGGCATTCTTATAGGTCTTCTAATCTCTGTAATCCCCTTATTTAATACATCAAATTTTGAGTATAATTCAACAAGTTCCATCGATTCACTATATGTTAATTCTGGCAAATAATTCATTACTATTCTTGATAACATAGTTTTTCCAGTTCCTGTTGCACCTCTTAAAAATATATTATGAAACCCACAAATTCCTATAAGTAACCCATATTTTATATGATCATTTCCAATATAATCATCAAAAGTAGCCATTTCATGTTTTTCTTCTAAATTATTATTATCTACTCTATTATTATCAATATCTTGACTAAAAGACAATCTTTCATTTTCTAGATCTTCATTTGTATTTTCATTTTTATAGTCATTATCTATATTTTTATTATTATCATTTTTATTATTAAGATATTTTTTAGTATTAAAAAGATCATTTTCATTAAATATTTTTTTTATAAAAAGATAAAAATTTGTATTTAAATTATTTTCATTTAAGCTTTTAATTAGTTTACTAATAATAAAATTTAAGCTATTCAAATCATCTAAATAAATTACATTTGCTCTTATAAAAGTGTCATTTTTATTATAATATTTTATTATCTTATAAACCTTTGAAGAAGTAAAAATATAGTTAAAATTGTATTTATAAGAATTTATTAAATAGGATAAAATATTTTCATCAGCTTTTATTGTACCATCAAGCCCAAGTTCACCGATAAATAAACAATTCTTAATCATATCTCCAATTTTTTCAAAAAAATATGAAAATGGAAATTTCAACTCATTCTTCATTTTTTCAAGCTTATATTGTATCAAAATATTGAAAGCAATAACCAGATCAAGATATTTTGAATTTTTTGGGATATCTGATGGCGAAAGATTAACAATAATTTTCTTTTCTGGAAAATCTTTCATAGTTTTTAATATGGCTTCTTTAATTCTAAAAGAAGATTCTTTTACTATTTTTCCTGGTAATCCTATAATTTCAAAATAAGGAAGTCCTCTTGTTAATGCTACTTCTACATCTATTTTCTTAAATTCAAAATCTGAAAATATTAAAGAAGAGATTGAAAACATAATAAAACCCTTAACTTTTAATATATTTTTATTATTATTTACTACTTAAAAATTAATTTTATTTCATAAAAAGTAATTTTATTTTACTAAAAAAAATTTATAAATTAAAAATCCATTTTTCGATATAAAATAATAAAAATAGAAGGTAAAAAAACTTTAAAAAATAATAACTAAAATTAAGATTAAATATTTAATTATTTACACTTTGATTTTTTTATATCTGATTTTTTATGTTTAAAATAGAGTTTTATCTTTATTTCCTAATATTAACCCATTATTTTTTAAATATTCCATGCCTTTTTCTGTTATCATTCTACCTTTTGAAGTCCTTCTAATAAAACCCTTTTGAATTAAAAAAGGTTCATAAAACTCTTCTAGAGTCCTTTTATCTTCTGATATTGAAATTGATAGGGTAGAAAGCCCAACAGGTCCACCATTATAATCATTTAATATTGTAGTTAAAATTCTTCTATCCATTAGATCAAGCCCATCCTTATCAATGCCAATTTCTTCTAATGATTTATTTACAACATCAACTGTTATAAGATTTTTCTTTAAAAAAATTGAAAAATCATGAACTCTTTTAAGTAATCTGATAGCAATTCTTGGAGTTCCTCTACTTCTTTTTGCTATTTCTAAAGCAGAATCATCATCAATATCAATTTGTAGTAATTTTGAAGCTCTTAGTATAATTTTTTGTAGAGAATTATCATCATAATAGTCCATTTTTAATATTATTCCGAACCTTGTTTGCAAAGGTTTTGAGATATTTCCTACTTGAGTTGTAGCTCCAATTAGAGTAAAATGGGGCAAATTCAACCTTACAGTTTGTGAAGAAACACCTTTTCCTATTAACACATCAAGCTTAAAATCTTCCATTGCTGGAAAAAGTACTTCTTCAAGATTTATTTTTAATCTATGAATTTCATCAATAAAAACAATATCATTATCTTTCACAGAAGATAATAAAGCAACAAGATCTCCATTTTTTTCAAACACTTGAGCAGAAACGATTTTAATATTACTAGACATTTCATTTGCTACAATAATAGAAAGAGTTGTTTTACCAAGTCCAGCTGGTCCATATAGGAGAATATGATCAAGTGGCTTTTCTCTTCTTTTAGCAGCTTCTATAAATATTTTAAGTTGTTTTTTTATACTTTCCTGTCCTATAAAATCATCAAGTTTTTTAGGTCTTAAAACATTTATATCAAGTTTCTGGCTTAAATTTTTGTAATTTTCTTTTATTTTATTTTCTTCTATCATAAACAAATAAAAAATCTATTTATCAAAATTTTGAAAGTTTTGAAAGAATATATTTAAATTTCTCTTCAATTGTTTCTAATTCATCTATTTCTTTTTTAAATCTATTAAAAACATTTTTTATGCTTTCTTCAGAAAAACCAAGCCCTTTCAATCCATTTAATATATCAAGTTCAGAATAATCTTTACTTTTTAATTTAAAATCAATTTTACCAGCTAACTCAATCATAATTTTTTGGGCAGCTTTTTTCCCTATACCTTTAACTTTCTCAAAAACTTCTATATTTCCGTTAATTATAGCTTCTTTGTATGACTCAATCTCATTTGCATCAATTATTTCAATTGCTTTTTTTGGTCCTATTCCAGAAATATTTATCAAACTAATAAAAAAATCTCTTTCATCTTCTTCCAAAAAACCATAAATCTCTTCCTTATCTTCTTTTTTATAAAGATACACATAAATAAAAATCTTTTTATTTAAATGATTTTTAAATTTTTCATAAAATTTTTTTCTTGTAATTAATTCATAATATATGCAATCCAATTTTATAACTGCCCTATTTAGTTCAACTTTAATAAGCTCACCTTCTAAAGCAAAAAACATAAAAACCTTTCTATTTTTAAATTCTTATTTTATAATGAATCTATTTTTATAATCTTTTTTTAGAATCTTTTAAATTTAAATAAGCCATAAACTTTATTTATCATATTAAACTTTTAATCTTTTTAAGTTTTGAATATTAAAAAGAAGAGCTAAAGCAGTTGCTATAGCATCAGATGCATCATCTGGTTGAGGAATCTCTTCCAAATTGAAATATTCTTTTAAAAAAAGTTGAACTTCCTTTTTTTTTGCTCTACCATTACTTGTAATTATTTTTTTTATTTCTAATGGTGTAAAATTATATACATCAATATTTCTAATTAAGAAAAAAAGATTTAAAGCTCCCCTTATTTCCGATATTTGCATAACAGTTTTATGATTACTTTTAAAAAAAACCTTCTCAATTGAAGCAATTTCTGGTTTATATTTTTCTATAATCTGTTGGAGGTTTCCAAATATTTCGATAAATCTTCTTTTCCATTCTAAACTTGAATCAGTCCTAATAACTCCATAAGAAATAAGAGTTGGTTTATTAAACAAAACAAAATTATCAGAATTATCAATTTCCTTAAAATTATCTATTTCTAAAATAGAAAAACCAACAATCGCATATCCTGGATCTATTCCAATTATCCTCATCAAAAAATTCTTTCTATATATTTGTATAAAAAAATTAAAAGAATATCTTTAATTTTTATTTTTAAATTATTATTTATAAAATCTTTATTTCATTAAAAATTAGCTTTGAGAATTTTCATATTTTTCCATTATCTCATCATCTATATCGAAGTTTGCAAAAACTTCTTGAACATCATCATTATCTTCTAATGCATCCATTAACTTTAACATTCTTATAGCTTCATCATTTTCAAGTTTAACATAAGTATCAGGAACAAAACTAACTTCAGCCTCTATATATTTGATATTATTTTTGTCAAGATTTTCTTTAATTTCCTGAAAATTTTCTGGATTAAAATAAATATAAGCTTCATCACTTTTAATTACATAGTCATCCGCATTATTTTCTAAAGCAAAATTTGCAATATCATCTTCTTTTTTACCTTCCATTGGCAAAGTAACAACACCTTTTCTCTTAAACATCCAAGAAACACAACCATTTTCTCCTAAATTACCACCATACTTTTCTAAAGTAGATCTAATGGATGAAGCTGTTCTATTTTTATTATCAGTAAGTGTTTTTATCATAAGAGCTACACCTGAAGGACCATAACCTTCATAAGTAATATCCTCATAGTTTTCACCTTTAAGTTCTCCTGTTCCTTTTTTAATAGCTTTTTCAATATTATCTTTTGGCATATTTGCAGCCTTTGCTTTTTCAACGACTGCTCTAAGTCTTGGATTTGCATTAATATCACCACCACCTATTTTTGCTGCAACAACAATTTCCCTTATAAATTTAGTAAACAATTTACCTTTTTTAGCATCAACAGCAGCTTTTTTATGCTTTATTGTACTCCACTTGTTATGACCTGACATATATATAACCTCCACTTAATTATTAAAATATCTAATTAATTTAATTTTTATTTTATCTTATTTTATTTTTTATATTTTAATTTTTTTACTTTTTTATTTTTTTATTAGTTTTTTATTTTTATAAAAAATTCAAAAAATAACTTTTAAAAATTTACATCTCTATGAATTTATACTTTATTTATTTTTCTTCAATACAATCATAATTAAAATCTCATTATCTTCATAAAAATAATTAAGAATATAGATAAAACTTGATTTTTCGAACAATTTAAGATTATCACCTTTTAATATTGTTGGTGGGGTTATATTACATTTTATACCAAATTCATCAAAATCTGTCATAGCTTTCCCACCAATCATATTTACAATTTCAGAGAGAGATGCTTCAATCAACTCATCCATTTCATCAGGATTCTTCATTTTTTCTATATCGATGCCATTCATTGCTGAAGCTATATTTATCGCACTTTTTTCATCAAAATTACAAATAATGCTCCCATTAATATCTTCAATAAAATTTAATAAAGAAACATACCCTTTAATTTTTGGTGGAGTAACAACAAGATCAATTGATTTCAGGTTAACTTCTTTTCCTAATATTTCAGAAATAAGAAGCCCTGTTTGTTCCGAAAATTTTTCAACAAGTTTTTTTCTATCAAATTCTTCCATAAATAACTTCCTTAACTTGTTTTTCTAATTCTTCTTTAGAGGAATTATTATAAATTATAATATATTTTTTATTTTTTAAAATATTTTTCTTCATTTCCTTTCCAAATTTTACTAATCTATTCATATTCTTTTCATTTAAAAAATGATATTTTTCATGGTATTCTATCCTTAACAAAGCATCTTCATAATTTAAATTTCTATTTTTAATAAGTCTATCTAACCTTATTTTCTTATCAGAATCTATTATAATTATTTTATCACAAATTTTATCAAATTTTAATTTGTGAAGTAAAGCACAATTTATTAAAATATTTCTTTTATAAACCTTATCATTATATAAATATTTTTTAATATTTTTAAAAATTCTTTTTACAAATAACTTCATAGATGGATGAAGAATTTTTTCAAGTTTAATCATATATTTATAATCATTGAAAACTTTTTTAACAAGTTCCTCTTTTTTTTCCACACCAAATATTTTATAAATCTCAAACTCTTTTTCTTCAAAAAAAAATTTACCAACCTTATCAACATCTATTATTACATCAAAATAATCCTTTATAAAGTAAGTAGCAAGATCTTTTCCAGAGCCAATTTTTCCAGTAATCCCATAAATCATTTATAATTTTCTTTAAAATAAGAATTATTTATAAAAAAATATTTAAATATTATCAATTAATTAATCTTATAAAAAATTAAAATTAAATTAATAATCAAAAATCATAATTTTGGATTTTGTTAAAACTTCACAACCATCCTCTGTAACTAGAACATCATCTTCAAGTCTACACCCACCAAATCTTGAATCATATATACCAGGTTCAATTGTAAAAAGCATACCTTTTTCAATTTTTTCAGGTGACCACAATTTTGCAAGAACTTCATCTTTTGGTTTACTATTTATTCTTGGATATTCATGAACTTCAAGTCCAAGTCCATGCCCTAAAGAATGAGGCATTGTATAACCATTTTGTTCTAATATTTTAATAGCAACATCAGAAATATCTGAAGAGAAAACTCCAGGTTTTATAATTTTAATTGCTTCATCATGAGCTTTTTTAACAATTACAATCACTTTCTTTTCTTCATCTGATAGTTTACCAAAACCAAATGGTATAGTAACATCTGTACAATAACCATTGTACAAAATTCCAAAATCCATTATCGCAAGACCTCTAATATTAAATATTTCATTAGATGAAGGTGGATATGCATGAATCCCCCATGATCTTTTTGAGTTTGCAACTAAAAATTCAAAACTCTCTTTTTGAGCACCCAATTTTTTAGCTTCATCTATTACAAAAGAAACTAAATTATTTTCTGTGAAATTAACACTTGATTTTATTTTTTCTTCTATAAACTTTTCTATCTTTTCTATCAATATATTTGTTATATTCATAGCTTCTTTAATTATTCCTATTTCTTTCTCACTTTTTACCATTCTTATTTTGTTTAGAAGATCAAAAAATGAGTCTTTTTCTTTATAAATATAATTGAAACCTGTATATTTTATCATATTATCTTTATAGCTGCATGAAGATTCTGAAGATATTTCAAAAAGAGGGTTTTCATCAAGATTATCATCTTTTACAATTTTTTTTATTAATTCATAAATAGATACATTATCCATAGAATATATATAATCAACTTCTGCTTCTCTTTCTGCAAGTATTTTATCCCAACACCAGAGATAGGTTTTCCCTTTAGATGTAATTATTAATGTTGCATCCATTGGATGCCCTGAAATATATTTTAATGATACATCTCTTTTTCTTTCAGAATCATTAATAACAACTCCACTTAAATTATTAATATTCAAATAATCAACAAGTTTTTTAAAGTTTTCATTAGTAATTATTCTCATAAAATCCCCTTAAAATTTTATCATTAACAATAAATATATTTTTTTTAATTTAAAATTATTTTATAATTAAATCTTTAATTAAAAAAAGTATTATAAAAGAAATATTATAATAAAAATATATTATTTTTTTCACATATTTTTTTCATCTCTTCAGGCCATACACCAACTTGAACTTCTCCAATATGAGCTTTTCTTAAAAAAAACATACATAATCTTGATTGCCCTATACCTCCACCAATAGATTGAGGTAATTTTTCATCTAAAAGCATCTTGTGAAAAAATAGGTTCTGTTTCCATTCCTCATTTTTAATTTTTAATTGATTTAAAAGTGCTTCTTTATTAACTCTTATTCCCATCGAAGATATTTCAAAAGCAGATTTTAATACCTCATTCCATATTATTATATCACAATTTAATCCATAATAACCATCTTCATTTAATGTAGACCAATCATCATAATCGGCAGCTCTTCCATCATGAGGTTCACCATTTGAAAGTTTATGTCCAATACCCATTATACAAACAGCTTTATATTTCTCTGCAATTTTATTCTCTCTTGCCTTTGGTGAAAGATTAGGATACATTTTTAATAACTCTTCAGCATGAATAAAAAATATGTCATCTGGTAAAGTTGGTTTTAACTCAGGATAAAACTCATAAAGATAAAATTCTGTTCTAGGTAAAATACTATAAATTTTTTTCACAATTTGTTTTAAAAAATTTATATTTCTATCTTCTTTACCAATTGTCATTTCCCAGTCCCATTGATCCACATAAACCGAATGAATATTATCAGGAATTTCATCAGGTCTAATTGCATTCATGTCAGTATATAAACCATTATACTTTTCAATATCAAGTTCATAAAGTTTCCATCTTTTCCATTTTGCAAGAGATTGAACAATTTCAACATTATTTTCATTTTCAGGAATATTTTTAATATTAAATTTAACAGGTTCTTCGATTCCATTTAAATCATCATTTAATCCAAGCCCACTTTTTACAAATAATGGAGCTGTAACTCTTCTTAATTTTAATTCAGATGCAAGATTTAGTTGAAAAAAATCTTTTATCAATTTTATTGCATTCTCTGTTTGCCTTACACCAAGAATTGGTTTGTAGTTTTCTGGAATTATTAAATTCATAAAAATTCACCTCTTAAAATTTATTTTAAAAAATTACACTATAAAAATATTTAAAAAATAATTTTTAATAAAATAATATTTATAATTTTTATTTCAATTAAAAATAAACTATTTGTAATTTATTTTTTATGTTCTATTTTTTATTTGAAAAAACAAAAAATTAATATAAAAATATTATTAAGAAAACTTAAGTTATTATATTAAAGATTTATGCAATTAATTAATAAAAGATATGAAATTTTATCTTTAATAGGTGAAGGCGAATTTGGTTATATTTACAAAGTTAAAGATATCAAAGATGAAAATTTTCCATTAAAAGCTCTTAAACTCTATAATTTTGACAGACATAATGAACTTGCAATTACAAACTTTAAAAATGAATTCATATTTTTAAAATTTTTTCCTCTTCCTTTTGTTCCAGAAATATATGAGTTTGATAAGGTTATAAATATTGATGGGGAAAATATTTCTACAAATTATTATTTTTATACAATGAAATATATTGAAGGAAAAACATTAAATCATTTTTTAAATTCAACAGAAAATGACCAAAAATTTGATAATTTAATAAATAATATAAAAGAAAAAATAAAAGTAATTTTAACTATTTTTTCTAGATTAAATTTACATCATGGGGATTTAAATAGTAAAAACATAATTATAGAAGAAAAGGATAATTTGATTTATTTCATAGATCTTGAACCAAAATCAACATTTCAAGATGATATTTCGAAATATAAAACAATTTTCTCAGAAGAATTCAACCCAATAAATTTTAATAAAGAGGTATTTAAAAAATATAATTTACAAAATTTTTTAAATATTATTTTAGTTGATGAAATCAGAAAAAAAATAATAGAAGTTGTAGAAAAAATTGAAAAAAGAAATAAACCATTTATTATAAATTTTTTAAAGACTCCATATGAAATTTTTGAAATAATATTTAATTTTATATTTCATTTAAATAAATTATTTTATGTAAATACATATATAATTGATTTAAATGAATCATTCGAAAACAATTTATTTATTTTTTTAAATCAATATAAAAAACAAAATATAGACTATACTCTAATTGAAAAAAAAATTAAAGATTTTATTGAAAATGGGCTTGAAAAAAACTTGAAAGATTATTTCATTTTCTTTATCTCTTTTTTCGAAGAAATATCTTTTAATAAAAATATAATGATATATTTCAAAAACTATGACCATTGTAGCAATTCAAAAATAGAATTCGTTAAAAACATTATAAGTAATATATCTTCAAAAAACTGTTCTTTTATTTTTAATTCACATAAATTAACAAAATTTGAAAATGAAGATTTTATAACATTAAATCCTGATAAAAGCTTAGCCTATGAAAATTATAAACATTACCTTATTGAAACCATATCAAAATTAAATTTAATGGATCAAGATCTACTTTTAAATTTGAAATTTCAGGAAATAATTAAGTTTATTAAAAATATTTCATTAAATAATAAAATTATTTTTGAAAAAAATTCTTTAAATCAATTAATAAGTGAAAATATACAAATAGATGAAGAAATATTAAATGATTATGATTATGTTAATCTAATTTATCTTTTTTATTATATAAGATATCCTATAAATCTTGATTTTATTAAAAATATTGCTATACAAAAATTAAACATTAAAGCTGAAAAGCTAGATTTTTTTATAGATTATTTGATAAAAATTGACACTATTTTTTTTATTAATGACAACAATATTTCTTTAAATACCAATTTATATGAATCTATTTTTTATAAAATAATAGAAAATTATAATTTGAAAACGAAAATAATAAAATTAATTTTAAATGAAATAGAAAATAATAAAATAGAATCTGAAAATTTAAATCTATTTTTTTACATTATAAAACTCCACATCTTAATAGAAAATTATAGTAATGCTTTTAATTATCTTTATAAAAATATATTCAAAAATATTCAATTTTATATTGCACAGTCCAATGAAAATATCGAAAATCTTAATAAATATTTACAAATAAACTTCAATCAAATAATAAATAATTATGATAATATAAAACAAAATTTTTTATATGAAAAAGATGAAAACTTTTTAAAACTATTAATAATTTTATGGGTATATAATTCTAATCTTAACTTCGAAAAAAAGGAATCTTTTTTAACTAAAATAGAATCAAATAACACAAAAATAATTTTTGCTAAATATTTTATTCTCGGAAGACTCTTTCTTATAAACTTAAATACAAAAAAGCTTGATTATGTTTATAATGAATTGTTAAAAATTAATGATATTCTTGAGGAAGATGAAAAAATCTTTTATTTTATTTTTTTACTTGAATATTTTTATCATAAATCCGATTTTCATAATCTTGAAAATATTATTAATACTATAATAGATAAATATGAAAAAGATAATGATTTTAATAATAATAACCTTGTTTACTTGCTATGCAAAACTTATATTAATTATGCAGAAATTTTTTTTAATAAAAAAGAATTAGAAGGATACTTTCTTTATAATGATAAAGCAAAAAACTTATCCGAAAAATATAAAATTTATGATATTTTGGTTAGCACTTATATTAATTTAGGAATCTATTATTATTATGAGAAAAATGATAACTTAAAATTAAAAGAATTTTTTAATAAAGCACAAATTTTAAGTGAGAAATTTAATCTTACCAATTTAATCCCAAGAACATCAAATAATTTTGCAGCAATTTCTGAAAATATTCAGGAAAAGAAAATATATTATTTAAAAGCACTTAAATATGCAACCTATTTGAATGATAAAAAAATAATATTGGTCCTACTATATAATTTAAGTAAATATTTAACCCCTTTTAAAATGAAACTATTATTAAAAAAATATAATAAATATATTTTTACTTTTGAACAGCTTGATATTGTTACAAATGAAAATTTTCTATTATCCACAATTGCTGCTTTTTATACAATTTTTAAGATAGGAGATTTTGAAAATTTAAAAAAATATTATGAAAAACTCATAGAGCTTGAAAATCCATTTTCTCAAAATGAAAAAAATAAAACTTTATATTTTATAATAAAAAATATTTATGAAATAAACTTATTTGACCTTACTGATGAAAGAATAGATCAAATCTCTGAAAATCTTAAAATGTTATTTTCATATAATTATCAAGATATTTTTTATTTTGCCTTATCTTTTTTTATTAATAATATCTCTGAAGATCTTTTCAAAAAATATATAATTATTCTTCTAGATTCTATATCAATATTTTATAGTGCAAAAGATAAAAATAAAGAGGAAACTATTAAACAAATTATTTTAATACTTAATAACCTTGAGAATAAAAATTTCCTTTCAACATATGATAATAAAAAATTATTTGAGATGGTAAAAATAGATATACCTATATTAGATTTCTTAGCTTTAATATTGAAAACAATAATACTTATAAATAAAAAAGACCCTCTTTTATTAAAATATTTATCAATTGCAAATTTTTTATACAATAAGCAAAAACTTTATTATAATAAAGAAGAATATATTAAGAAAACTAGTTGGTATTATATTTATGAATTATTAAAAAAAGAAATCGAAAATACTAATATAAAAAGTATTTTACCAAATTCCATAAGAGAATCTTATTTTTATAATAAATTTGATTTTAATAATTTCGAAAAAAAAATAATAAATTCAATTTCTCTAGATCTTGAAAATGGTTTAAAAGAAATATCAAAAATTATTATAAATGAATTGAATTTTGATAGAGCAATTTTTTATAAACTAAAATTAAAAGATGGACTTGAAGAAGAAATATATTTACAAAAAGAGTTTACATTATATTTTGATGAAAATTTTTATGGTTCTTCAGAACCATCATATATACCTGAAAATGATATCCTTAAAACAACTTCCATAATATACAAAAAATATTCAATTAAAAAAGAAGAACTTGTGGAATCAGTATTATTAATTCCAATATTTGATCCAATAAAAGTATCAAATAATATCATCCATGAAAATAAAAGAAAATCAACAACATTATATTTATCTAATCCATTTTATGGTTATCTTTATTTTGATAAAAAAAACAATATAAAATTTAATTATAAAATTGATAACCTTAAACTTTTACAAATATTAATTTCAAATTTTTATTTTAGTAAAAATGAAGAAGAAAAATATTTAAAAGATCATCTTACTAAATTCTATCTTAGAAATGTATTTTACACAAAAATTTCAAGTTATTTAAGTGAGGAAAATTTAAGTAAAAAACAATTTTCATTACTATATATGGATATAGATCATTTTAAAAAAGTTAATGACACATTTGGTCATCAAAAAGGAGATGAAATATTAATAAAAGTTTCTTCAATAATAAAAGAAAATATAAGAAGAAGTGATTTAACATGTCGATTTGGTGGTGAAGAGCTTATTGCTGTATTGTTTAATGTAGATAAGAAAGGTGCTTTTAAGATTGCAGAAAAAATAAGAAAAAGAATTGAAGAAACTAAACTTTTAGGTGATAAAATGGAAATAACAATAAGTATAGGTATTGCAGAATATCCTTCAGATGGTAAACTAATTGAAGAAATAATCAAAAAAGCTGATCTGAATCTATACAAAGCAAAAGAAAATGGAAGAAATCAAGTAATATATCAATGAATTCGCATTAAATTAATTATTCTATTAATTTATTACTTATTTAATTCTTTTTATTGAATTATTCAATTTAAATACTATAATTAAGATAATTTAACTTTGTTGCTTTAAATTTATTAATATTATTTCAATTCTGTTATTTGTATGAAATGAAATCATGAATTTTTTAATTAAAATTTATATGATGGAGGATTTATGAATTTTATAAAACTTGAAAATATTACAAAGATTTATCAATCAGGAAATCAGCAGGTAAAAGCTCTTGATAATATTTCAATTAATATAAATAAGGGAGATTTTATAAGTATTGTTGGACCATCTGGGTCTGGCAAAACTACTTTATTAAATATTCTTGGATGTATTGATTCTCCAACAAATGGAAATTATTATTTTTTAAACACAAAAATAAATGAATTAAAAAAAGATAAACTTACAATTTTAAGAAGAGAGAAATTCGGATTTATTTTTCAAAGTTTTAACTTAATAAAGGTTCTTACTGTCTATGAAAATATAGCAATTACACTCGAACTTTTAAACTACAACCCAGAAGATATAAAAGATAAAGTAATAAAAATCTTAAAAGATATTGGCCTCAGTGGTTTAGAAAACAGATTACCAAATGAATTATCTGGTGGACAACAACAAAGAGTTGCAATAGGAAGAGCTTTAATAAAAAATCCAGAAATAATATTTGCAGATGAACCTACAGCAAATTTAGATCATAAAAATGGACTGGAAATTATTAATCTTATGAAAAATTTAAATAGTACATATGGTACAACATTTGTTTTCTCTACTCATGACCCCAAAATTATGGAACTTGCTAATAAAATAATATATCTAGAAGATGGAAAAATAATAAAACAGTAATTTATAATTTTTGATTGAGAGGTTTCTTTATGATAGAAAAAGAAAATTATAAAATTTCGAGAAAATTTTTAATAAAATTTGCATTTAAAAATATTCTTCAATATAAACAAAGAACAATTCTTACTTTTCTTGTTCTTTCTATAGGTATAGCATTATATATCTTAATGGATTCACTTCTAACTGGATTTGAGCAAGATGCTGTTAGACTTCTTATAAGTTTGCAAACAGCAAATATAAAAATATTAAGCAAAGATTATAATGAAGAAGAATTAAATCAAATTTATCCTATTTATAATTATGAGGATATTATAGAAAAAATTAATTCCTTAAAATTTATAAGAGGTATATCAAAAAGAATCAAATTTTATGGAGTAGTTGAATATAATAAGATAATGACCCCTGTAATAGTTGCAGGCATTGATTTTGTTGAAGATAAAAACACATTTGAACTTACAAATTATATTATAAGAAATAATAATAAAAATTATAATGAAAAAGCATTAAAAAATTTTCCAAGAATTTATTTAGGAAAAAATATATATAATGATTTAGGTTTAAATTTAGGAGATCCTATCATAATTACAACAAAAACAGTTGATGGAATGTTTAATTCATCTCTATTTATTGTTGATGGTATTATTGATGCTCCAGATATTTCAATAAATTCAAATTATGTTCTTATAGATTATTCTGAAGCATCAAATTTAATTAAAGTCTATTCTCCAACAGAAATTGCAATAAAAACTGACAATTTTAAAAATGATAAAAAGTATATAAATATAATCAAATCCTATATCAATGAAAATTATATCACTTACTGGGAAAAGGAAGGAAGAGATATATTACAATTAACAAAAGCAAAATCAAAATATTCAAATATATTTATCTTTTTAATAATAATAGCAATAATAGGAATAATAAATACAATGACACTTTCTGTTTACCAGAAAATGGAAGAAATTGGAACATTAAAAGCAATAGGTTTTAATGAGAAAGAGATAAATTTTTTATTTACTTTGGAAGCTTTATTAATATCTATTTTAGGAAGCATCTCAGGAATAATTTTAGGACTAATAATTAACTATTTCCCATATAAATATGGAATGGACTTAACAAAAATGATCGATCCTTCTCAATTAAGTAGCTTTAATACTCAATCCATTATTTATTCTACATATAATATAAAACCAATATTTACATCTCTTTTTTTAGGTATTTTATTACCTTACTTTTTTACAAGATCCATTGTGAAAAGAGCTTCTAAACTGGAACCAGCTTTTATACTTAGAAAGATTCAATAAGACAACAAAATATTTTTTTAAATATCTTTTAATAAAAATTATTTAAGGGGTAAATCTTATGAAATTTTTAAAAATACCTTTAAGATATATATTTATAAACAAAAAGAGATCACTTATATGTTCTCTTTCAATATTTGTAGCAGCAATAATTGTAGCTATAGGATATAGCTGGATATATGGAATGATAGATAATATTGTTAATTCATATAAAAATTACCAGACAGGAAATATAAAATTTATAAATAAAGATTATTTAAAAAATGAAAAATTTTTACCTGTTGATTATTTTATAAGTGATAGTAAAAATTTAAAAAATTTATTATTTGAGCAATTAGAACATTTTTTTAAAGATAAAAAAGGATATTTAAAAAATTTCCAAATAGTTGAGAGATTTAATTTTTATGGTTTTGCTGGCAAACTCGATAAAACTAATTTTGTTCAAATATTCTCTTTTGAATTTGAAAAAGAGAAAGAGAGATTTAATTTTGAAAAAAATATTATTTCAGGAAGTATAAATTTAAATAAAAATGAAATTATAATAGGTTCTGGTCTTGCTAAAAAATTGAAAGTAAATATTGATGATTATATTTTAATTTCATCTCAAACCTTTTATGGAGGTTTAAATGCAAGAAAATATAAAGTAAAAGGGATAGTAAGGGTTGCAGTTAGTTATTTGGATAATTCAACTATTTTTATGAATTTAAATGATGCTAAAGAACTTGTAAAATTAGATGAAAACTATGCTTCACAAATTCTATTATTTTTTGATAATAGATATACAGACGAAGTTTTCAATAGATTACAAAACAATATTTTTTTAAAAAATGATTTTAAAGAAAACAACATCATCTCTCAAAAATTTTATGAAGTAATGGGGGCATATTATAACACATTAAAAATAATGGAAAAATTTTTGTTTATAATTTTTTTTGGAATTGTTTTTTTTGCTTCATTTGTAATTATTAATACAATGATGATGAATATTTTTGAAAGAATCAATGAAATTGGAACATTAAAAGCTTTAGGTTTTTCAGATAATCAGATATTTTTACTTAATATTTTAGAAGGAACAATAATTGGTATGATTGGTGGAATTCCCGGAGCAATCTTTGGTTATTTATTAACATATCTTATGAATTATTATGGAATCGATTTTTCAAGATTTCTAAATAATGTTGATCTTCTTATGGAAAGTATTATAAGACCAAATGCATCTTTGAAAATATTGTTCTGGACTATAGTTTTAAGCATTTTAGCACCTGCTGTTGCAACAATTATACCCTCAAGATATGCAAAAAATTTAAACCCAACAGAAGCTTTAAAACATTTATAATATTAATTTCAACTAGAAATTAAAATTAAATAAAAAATTTAAATTATAAAATTTTAAAGGAGCTTATTATGATAAATAAAAAATATAAACATATTTTATTTTTATTATTTTTTCTAATTAATTTAAATTTTTTTTTATTTTTAAGAGTAAATTCTCAAAACATTTCTAAAGATGAAATTATAGAAATTATAAAAAAAATCGATAAAAATCTTGTATATAATTCTGTTTATTATGAAGGAAAAATAGAGATTAAAAGAGGAAAACAAACTCAAATTAAAACCTTTGAACTTTACGCAAAAGGAACAAATTTTTTTATCAAATTTACAAATAAAGAAGATTATAATGTAAAATATTTGAAAAAAGACGGTGTGCTTTACATTTATTTTCCAGAAGCAAATGATATAATAACAATTTCAGGAGCAATGCTAAAACAAAGTTTTATGGGATCAGATTTAACATATGAAGATATAACCTCAAATCAAAAATTACTTGATATTTATGATGTTGAAAACTACAATTTCTTAAATATTAACAACAATAAATATTTATCTATTTCCCTTATTGCAAAAACAAAAAATGTGGCCTATTTTAAACAGGAATTACTCATAGATTACTCAACTCTTTTACTAAATGATGTATCTTATTTTGATCTTGCAAATAGAAAAATTAAAGTTATAAAATTTAAAAACTATAAAAACTTTGGAAATAGATTCTATCCCACATTAACTTTAATAGAAGATGCAAAAAGAGATGATTATTTTACTATCTTTGAAATTACAAAGGCAAGTTTTGATATAAATATTGATGATAATATTTTTACTATTCAAAATTTATATAAATTATAATAAATTATGAAAAAAAGTATGTATATTTTTAAATCATCTATAATTCTTTTTATAATTTTTTTTATAATCTTTTTAGTTTATTCTTTATTTTTTCCTCTTACAGTAAGAGCTGATAGTAATATACTTTTCTTTGAATCATATTTTTCTTTTTCATTTTTTATTTTAGAAAAACCTGAAAATTTTTTTCCTATTAATAATTTAAATTTTGATTCTGGAACAATTGAAGGACTAAAAATAAAAACAATATACAATGGAAATATAATAAAATTTTTTTCTTTATTAAATATTGGAGCTGTTCAAAACTACTATTTATCACTATATTCAAATAAAAATTTTTTTATAGATTTCGAACAGATTTATTTTACAATTTATTTTAATAATATTTATATTGACATTGGAATCTTACCTTTAATTTCATTATCAAAGATTGATATTTTTCAACCTTTCAACTTATGATTTGTATTTTTTAATCAGGCAAATAGATTAGATTCAAAAAATCTATCAATAAATTTAAATATATTTTTTGAAAGATTCAAACAAAGTATTAGACTAAATTATTTTGAAAAAAATGATTTTATAATATTTTCAAAAACATCAATACCTTTTTCTCTTTTTAATAATAATATCTATTTTATTTATGATAGTAAATTTAAACATATAAGATATGGAGCTGATATTAACTTTGATCTATTTTTTAATATAACTTTTGGTTTCCAATTCCACAAAAATTTTGATGAAATTTATAATGAAAATTTAAATGATAATTTTTACCAAAATTATGAGTTATTTTTGATATTAATAAAAAAGTTCAATCTATTTTCTTTTGATTTAGCTATATATAAAACAAATTTAAATCTCAGTGATTACGAATTTAGTCAGACTATAAGCTTTATTTTTTCAAACAATATTGAAAAAATAAATAGAAACATACCAATAATAAAAAATGGAATTCTCTTTCTTCCTTCATTATCATTTATTCCTGATCCTTTTTTAAACATAAAAGGGTCAATATTCTTTAACCATAATTTCTCAAATTATATTTTCTTTTTTGATTTTTCAATAAAAATAGATACAGGTAGTTCCTTTGATATAAGATTTGTTTTATATCCACTTTTTGATAAAGAGAAACTATCTGAATTTACAATATTAAACAAAAACTTCTTAAATGTTTCCCTAAACCTTAATGTGAAATTTTAAGATATTTTTATTATTTTATTTATCTAATTTTATAAATTTTATTGCAGAATCTCTTTCAATTTTGTTTTTTACCCCTTGAAAAAAAACCTTACTTTTACCTATTATAAAAACTTTTTCTCTTGCCCTTGTAATAGCTGTATAAATTATCTCTCTATTTAATAAATTAATCTGCTCTTCTTCTGGTAGAATAAAAAAAACAGTATCATAAGTGCTCCCCTGACTTTTATGGACAGTTAGAGCAAAAGCATATTTATAAGCTTTTATAATGTTTAAATTAAAAATTCTCTCCTCATCAAATTTTACTTTTTTACGAAAATTATTATTTTCATAAAAATCTTCTATATAACCTATCTCACCATTAAATAAATTATTCACATAATCATTTTCAGTTATAACTATAGGTATCTTTTTTATTAATTTTTTAAAATATCTTAAAATAATATTATTTATATTTTCTGTTCCAAGAAATCCAACATTTGTCAAAGTTAAAATTGCAATCTTATCAAATTTATCTTTAAAATTATTTACAATTATATTAATTAATTTTAAAATTTGATTTTTATTTGAAATATCAATAAAAAATACACCTTTTTCACTTTTATTAAAATATTTTTCAATATCATCAATTTTTAAATATATAAAATCTTCAAGTTTAATATCTCCGTTTTTTTCTTTTAAGATCAAATCCCCTCTTTTTATAATATTTGCTATTTTACTTATTTCTTGAGGAAATCTATATTGTTGTATAAGTTCTTCTTTATCTATTTTATCATTTTCTATAATATCAGCAAAAACATTTCCATTTTCAACTGAAGGAATTTGATCTCTATCACCAATAAAAATAAGCTTTGTATTTTTGTCCACTGCCTCTAAAAAACTCTTAAAAAGTTTTAAATCTATCATTGAAGCTTCATCAACAACAATAAGATCTGCATCAATTTTATAATCTTTATTAAACTTAAATCTATCTTCTTTAAAATTATAGTTTAATAATCTGTGAATAGTTGAAGTTTCAATTTTATCAAGTATCCTATTATCATTAAATTTATCTATTATATTATTATAAATACTTTTATAAAGAACATTTGTAGCTTTTCCTGTTGGGGCACACACTTTTATTTTAATATCATTTTTCCCTTTATTCAAATGATCTCTATAAATTTCATAAACTAATAAAGAAGCCTTTGTTGTTTTACCTGTTCCAGGTCCACCTGTTATAAATAAAAAATAATTTTTATCCCCCTCTGATTTATTTTTTAATCTTTCAGAAATCAATTTTTCAAGTTCAATTTCAAAAATATAATCAATATATCTATACAAAAAATATATCTTTTCATTATTATACTCGATCTCTCTTAAAATAAATGGAGTTATTTTATTTTCTTCAGCAAAACTAAATATATTATTATATTTATTAAAAAATTTTTTAATCTCCTTTATATCAAAATCATTTTTATTTATATTAAAAGCTGTTGAACCATTATAAATCTTTACAAATAAATTTATAAGAAGTTTTAAAAATAAATCAAAATCCTCTTTTTCTATCTTTCCATAAAGAGCAAGATCAGATATCAAATATTTTTGAAAATCATAAGGTAAAATTAAATTTTCTTTTTCTAGAAATGAATTTATTAAATTCTCTATTAAAAATTTTTCCATTTTAAATTCACTTTATAATATTTTGTTTATAAATTAATTAAATTTTATAAACTTTTAAATTAAATTATTATTTGTGCTCTATATTATTTTTTATTATTTCACTAAAACTGAGAAATCTATTAAAATCAGGGGCAAGAAATACAATACCATTATTATTTATACTTGAACCAATTTCTCTTACATATAAAAAAACAATGCCACCAAAATATTTTTCATAAATCTTTTTTATATCTTCATCTTTATATAAAAAATTTGACAAATATTTTATTAAAGCTTGCTCATAAATATAGGCCTGAAGATAATATGTTTTATTGAAATGTTCTTTAGGATTTATTCCTCCAAGACAATTTGTTTTCCAATCTAAAATGTAGTATTTATCATTCAAATCATTTTTAAATAAAATATCTATAAAACCATTAATAAAACAATTATCTTCTTTAAATAAAAACTCAAATTCATTTAATCTATTATTTCTTTTTATATCTTTTATAGAAATATAAATCTCAGGGATATTTAAATTTAAAATATTTTCAAGAAGAGAAATCAAACTATTGAAAATTTCAATTCTATTTGTTTCTTTACCATAATAAAAATTAAATATTGAAATTATTGTTTTTAAATCTTTATTTTCAAAATTATTTAATTTATCTTTATCAAAATCTATATTAATATTTTTTAATAGATTAATAGAATCTAGTCTTTTTTGATAATCAATATTTTCAAGTATTGAATGAACAAGCAAACCTGTATATATTCCTTTTGGAAGAATATATTTATTATCATCTTCTATATCATCATTATACTTTTCATCATCTATCTTTTTTAAAATCTCATTTATATCATCATAATCTATTTCTGACCTTTTATGTAAACTTGAAAAAGATCTTATTATTATCTGTCTATTATTAAATTGCTTATATAAAGCTGGATCTAATTCTTCAAAATTAACCTCATCTTCATCTGTATTTTTAAATATAAGATTATCTTCTCTTTTGGTTTCTGAATTATTTAAAACATTTTCTCTATTATTAAATTTATCTCCTAAAGAAAAATATATGATACTTTCATTTTTTATCTTATTTATTTTATCTTTATTAACTTTACTATCTTTGCTATTAAAAATTAAATTATTTATAAGATATGACAAGGATTTATTTGTTCGTGCACTCTTAAATATTGGAACATAACATAATAATTTTGCTCTTGTAATAGCAACATAGTGTAATCTTGTGTATTCTAGTAACTTAAGTATTTTAATTTTATCCTCAAAATCCGATTCAATATCTATATAATAATTTTTTTTATTTCTATAATAAAATGATTTATTATTCCTATGTTCTATTAATGCTCCAAAATCAAAAACAACTGGAAACTCAAGACCTTTAGATGCATGAATAGTTAAAATATTAACTTTATCTAATTGTGAGTCAATTCTGAAAAGATCTTCTTCAATGCTTTCCTCTTTATCTTTATAAATAAGAGAAATAAGTCTATATTTAAGCATATTTAAATTTAATTTTTCTTTATATGCAATATACTCGAGTTTTTCACAAATCTGTCTATAATTTGTTAAAATTCTCAAACAGTTGTGCTTATGAACCTTGAAAATATTATCTTCAAGATTCAAAATCTTATAAAAATAACTTAATGATAACCATGGAGTTTCAATAACATCATTTTTTTTTGCTTCTTCTAGAAAAAATTGTATTTTTTTATTTTCAGATATTATTTTATTTAAATCTATTTTTTCTCCATTTTCTCTTTCTTCAAAATAAAAATAATCAGTAAGCAAAACTCTTTTTAATTTATTTATATTAGATGGATCTGATAAATATTCAAGAAGATATAATACATTTATTGCCTCATCACTTTGAAAAAGAAGATTTTTTTTATAAAAATTTGTATCTATTCGATAAATTTCAAAAAGATATTTTTGAATATAAGTAGCATCATCTCTTGATGAAACAAGAATTGCAATTTCATTTGGTTTAATTGCTCTAAAATCATTATCTTTTTCCTTTTCTTTAATTAAAAAATATTTCCCATTTATAAGATCCAAAATTGTTCTACCAATAAAATTTAAGAATATCCTCTTCCTTTCTTCACTATTTAATTTTTTCTCACCATCATTATTATTATTTATACCATCTATTTTTACAAAATATAAGCCATAATAATCTTTATAATCAGAATTATTATCAACAACTTTTATTTCGTATTTATTACTTTTAGCTTCAATATCATTATAAGTAATTTTTAAATCAAATTGATCTTCATCATATTCATTATTAGTTTTATCATTTCTTTTATTTTCTTCAGATAGATTATAAAAAAAGTCATTATTTTCACCTTTGAAAAGTATATTATAAGTATTAATAAGTTCTTTTGTAGATCTATAATTATTTGTTAAGGTAGAAACATATCCTCCATTTTTTATTATTGTTTCCTTTGCTTCAAAGTAAGTTATTATATCAGCATTTCTAAAGGAATAAATTGATTGTTTTGGATCACCTATTAAAACTAAAATATTTTCTTTATCATTATTTAAAAATATCTTTTTAAATATTTCCCACTGAATAGGGTCTGTATCCTGGAACTCATCTATAAAACCATATTTAAATTTTTCAGAAAGAGTATTTTTAAAATTTTCATCATCTTTTAGTTTAAAAAATACCTCATGTATCATATCATTAAAAGAGATCAAATTTTTTTTTCTCTTTATTTTATAAGCAAGTTCAAGAACATAAATTGAAATTAAATTAATAAATGAATTTTTGATATCTTTAAATTTTTTGTCATCGTTATTATATAAATCTTCTTCATTTAAATTATTTATAGTTTCTCTATATTTTTTAATCCTATCATCACCAATTAAATAAGGATAAAGGTATGATATTTTATTTATATATTTTATTATATTAGAAATATTTTCTTCTGTTTTAAATTTGATTTCTATCTTTTTTGATTTTTCTCCATCAATTACACTATAAGAACCAAATAAAAATAAATCTAATAATTTTTTTAATCTATCTTTTTTATCATTATCAAAAATTTCAAATATACCTTTTCTTAAAAATGAATAAAATGCTTCGTTAATCATATCATTATCATTAACAAGTTCAAAATTAGGATTTATATTAAAATGTAAATAATAGTTTTTTATTAATTGATTACAAAAACTATGAATAGTATTTATTGAAAATTTATTTATATTTATCAATGCATTTAAAACTCTTTTATATTGTTCTTCAATTTGAATTTTATTCTCATTATCTTCCCTTAATTTTTTTTTAATTTTGATTAAAAATTCTTCAAAATTTTTATAAATCCTATCTTTCAATTCCCCAGCTGCTTTTTCTGTAAATGTTAATATCAAAATCTCATCTGGTAAAGCTAAATTATATGAGATTATATATTCTACAAGTTTTACAATTGTATATGTCTTCCCTGTACCTGCTGAAGCTTCAATTAACGAGTGTTTTTTTAAAAAATTTAAAACATTCTCTTTATCTTCAATATTTAATTTATAAAAATTATTTTCTCTATTTTCAACTTTATTCATAATTTTCTTTCTTAATTCTTAAATTTTATCTTTTCAATTTTATTTTTTATTTTATCTATAAAACTACATCTTTTTTCAAAATCTTCATAAGAAATTAAATAATGATTTTTTAAAAAAATATCTTCATAATTTATTTTAAATTGAGTATTAAAACTTTTATAATTATAATTTTTTAATTGATCTTTGTATTTATCAAAAAGTTGTTTGATATCCAAAGAATTTTCTTTATTATCTTTTATTTTATAAAATATATCAAAATCAAAATTATAAATTTTTCCATCTTTTATATCATTATTCATATCATTAAGGAGATTTCCTAAAATATTAAATATTTCACAGTCAAAGGAAAAAATATTTAAAGAATCATTATTAAATATACAATAATCAAAAACAAAATTATTTTCTTTTAAATCTTTATTTTTAAGTATATATACATAAAAACCTAAAATTTTTCTTAAAATATTTTTAATTAAATAATCATCATCTTTCTTATCATAAAAATAATCAAAAGAAATAAGTATATTATTTTTTCTTACTAAATTTTCAATCTCCCCCTTAATATAAAACTCATCAATTTTATATGGTTCAAAACTTTTTATATTATCTTCTTTTATAAAATCAAAAACAATCTTTTCATAATAAATATAATCTAACTCATTACTTTCGTTTTTATCTTTATTTTCTTTTTTATTTTGTTCAATAAAGCTTTCAAATATTTTAAAAATATCTTGAACATCTTCTTTAAAAAATTTTATTGCTTTATCCAACTTTTCATTTATAAACTCTCTATAAAAATATTCTGGTTTTTTATTTAAATATGAATCAATTTCAAATTTATTTTTATAAAAATTTTTCAAACTTTCTATCTTATTTAATATTTCATTATAAGATAGTCTTTGAGAAAAAACAAGATATAAAAATTTATTAAATAAATCTTTCAAAATATTATTAAATTCATATTTTTCTTCAAAAAATGGCTCATTTCCCACTTCAAAAATATTTTCTGAGACATCAAAATTAATATCAAATATCTTTTTTATAAGAAATTTTTTTGGATTTATTATATAATCACAAAATTCATTAAAATAAATTAATTTATTGTTGTTTAATAATTCAAAATTTAAAACTTTTTTATTATCTTTATAAGAAGTATCTTTTATAATATTCTTTATTTTATTTATATTTTTTATCTTTTCATTTAAAGTTAATTTAAAAACATCTGTAATATCATCATATTGCATTAAGTCTTCAGATTTATATAGGAAAAAATCTTCAATACTTATAGGTACTTCTATTATCTTAAAATTATCTAATATAAAATCATTTATAATAGATACAAAATCTTTTATTACAGAAGAAGGATAAATAAGCTTATCTTTTTCTAAATCCTTTGAAGTATAAGTAAAATACAATTTTTTAGATGTCAAAAAAAGAATTTCAAGAATATTATAATTATCAAAATCATATTTACTTATATAGTTTTTATCATATTTTCTTAAATCAAAATCATTTAAAATTTCATTTTTAGGGTATAGATCTTCATTCATTCCTACAATATAAATAATCTTGAAGGGAATTGGTCTCATTGGTATAATTTTTGATATAACAACGCCATCAGATAAATAACTTCCTTTTTTAAAATCAATATTACTAATAATTTCTTTTATATAAAGCTTTACTAAATCAAAGCTTAATTGGTTTTCTGCAAATAGACTTAATCTTTTTAAATTATCAACAATTTCAAGAAATCTAATCTTATAAGAAATCTCTACATTATCATCTTCATCAATATAAATAAAATCATCGATAAATCTATTTAATATTTTTTGCCATTCAATATAACAATCTTCTTTTGTCTCATTATCTATATTTTTACATATATTATCTAATTTTTTAATATCAAGAAGGATTGAAAATAAATTTTCAAGAAAATTATTTACCTTATCAAGATTATTTAAATCTTTTAAATAAAAATCTGAATATGGTAAATAAGTTTTGAAATAACTATCTTCCAAATTTTCATAATCATATCTATCAAAATTCCCAAAAATATACCCTGCTCTTATCCTTTTTAATCCATAACTCCATGTAAATAGATTTGAATCTTTAAATTCTGAAAAATCTTTTTTATCATTTATATCATAAGAATAATAAATCCCTAATCTATCAATTATATTACAAATAGTTTCAAATTCAAATTGATTTAAATCAAATTTCCTCACAACAAGGGGATTTGAAATAAAATTTAATACCTTTTCTCTATTATATTCAGAATCTATCAAATCAAAAAAAGAGAGCAAAGCTTTATATAAATAACTTTCTGATTCTGCTTTTAAATCAACAATATTATAATTTATATAACCATAACTATCAAAAACATTTCTTATTTCATATACATATTGATCAATATCAGTAACAAGAATTGCAATCTCATTTAATTTTAATTCTTTATCATTTAAAAGATTATATACAATGCTATTATATACTGTCTCAATTTCCCTTAACTTTGATGGACAAGCAATAATCTGAAAACTTTCATCTTGTTTTTCTTTTTTTAATAAATAAGGTATTTCTTTAATTTTGTAATAATATTTAAAAAGATATTTTAATCTTTCAAGAAGATTGAGATTTTTTATCTGTTTTGGAGTTTCATCTTTTATTTCTTCTATAAAGAAATTTTCATCTTTTTTTAATGTAAAATAGTAATATAAATTTCCCAAATTTTTTACATTATTTATAAAATATTTCTCAATTATATTTTCAAAATTTAAGAGATCATTTTCTTCACTATTATTATAAAATTTTGCAAAATAGTCATGAACCAAATCAAAAAAGAAATAATTTATATTATAATAATTTGAAAGATAACTTAAAACTTGAAAATAAAATCTTGGCATTTGAGAAAATCCAAAGATGTATACATTTTTTCTATTCTGATCTAAGATCTCTTTTTTTGTACTTTTACTTATAATTTGATAAAAAAAATCACAAAATAGGATAAACTTTTCTTCAAATTTATTTTTATCAAAATATTTTAAAATCTCCTTATAAAGCAATCTATATAAATTTTCAATAATTAATATCCCATTATTCTTATCAGATAATTTACTACTATGTTTTTTCCCTTCAATATTAAAATAATTTTTATCTTCTTTCCAATAATTTACAATTTCTGGAATATGATATTGAATTTCCCTTAAATAATAGACTAAATTTTGTGAAATATTCCAAAAAAAAACATATTTTGAACTTTTATTTTTGAATTGTTCAATATTTAAATTATTATAAATATTTTTAAGAACTTCTTTTAATTCATCATTTTCTATTATAATTTTTGTTATCAAAAATTGAAGATAGATTAAATTTTCAGAATTATTTAAAAATACAACATCATTAAAATCTTCCTCTTTAAAATTTTCTTTTATTAAATTAAATAAAAGTTTTATTATACCATTTTCAAGGTACTCAAAATTAAACCCACAGAAAATATTATATTTTTTTGAAATTTCTAATTGTAAATATTTTTTAAGATTATAATTTTGAACTATAATATAATCTATATTAAAAAGATCATTATTTTTATTCTTATCTTTATAAATTATATCTAGAAAATTATTTTTAAGTTTTTCAAAATCATTTGAAAAATAAAATGTCATCTTTTTTTATATATTTTTTACTTTTAAAATATTTTTAGTTTTTTCAATTTTTATTTTCTAAGGTAATTTAACTTATCCTTTATTGTTTTAATTTTTATTAAATATTCTTCTCTTTTTTCTTTTTCTTTTTCGATTGCTTCAAGTTTTGCTTTTTTAAGAAAATCTTCATTGTTCAATTTATCTTCACACTTTTTTAATTCTTTTTCAAGCTTATTAAGATCAACTTCAAGTCTTTCAATTTCTTTTTCAATATCTATTATTTCTTCAATTTTAATATGAACTTCATTAAAAATATTTACATTAATAGCAGTTTTATAATCTGGTTTTTTATTTGATATTTCTATATTTTCAATTTTAGTTAGAAATTTTATTATATCAAGATTTTCAACAATAGTTTCTTTATTATAATCATTATTAATAACTATTGTAACAAATGATTTTTCAAGTGGAATATTTAATTCTTGTCTTACATTTCTTATACCCGTTACAGTCTTTTCTATAATATTAAAAATCTCTCTATATTCTTTAAATTCAAATTCTTTATTATATTTTGGATAATTTTCAAAAATAATAGATTCTTTTGAAGAATTTATATAACTGTAAATTGCTTCAGAAACAAAAGGCATAATAGGATGAATAATTTTTATAATTTGATTTAAAATATAATATAATATCTTAACCTTAAAATTATAATTTTCTCCTTTTTTATTTAAATAATACTTTGAAATCTCTATATACCAATCACAAAAATCATTCCATACAAACTTATAAATTTCAGAAGCTATATATTGGAATTTATATGCAGCAAAATATAATTCAATTTTTCTTAAAAGTTCATTTAATTCATTAAGAATCCATTTATCATAAATATCAAGATTATCTCTATTATTAATTATATCAAAATCTTTAAAAGGGTTTTCAAGATTAGTTAATGTATCCTTAAAATAATTATATGCAAATTTAAATGAATTCCATATTTTATTAACAAAATTCCTACCCATTTCAAATTTAATAGGATCAAGATTTATATCCTGTCCCTCTGTACATAGATAAAGCAATGTAAATCTAACAGCATCAGCACCATATTTTTCAACCATTTCAAGAGGATCAATACCATTTCCAAGAGATTTTGACATCTTTCTTCCATATTTGTCTCTTATAAGTCCAGTTAAGAAAATATCTTTAAAAGGAATATCATCCATAAATTCAAGAGAAGCCATAATCATTCTAGAAACCCAGAAAAATAAAATATCATAACCAGAAACAAGAGTATCTGTTGGAAAAAACTTTTTTATCTCTTTAGTATTTTTATCAGGCCAACCTAAAGTAGCAAATGGCCACAACCATGATGAAAACCATGTATCAAGAACATCTTCATCCTGTTTTATATTTGATGAATTACATTTTATACATTTTTTAGGTTCATCAACAGAAACAAACTGTTCATTGCAATCGAGACAATAATAAACTGGAATTCTATGTCCCCACCATAGTTGTCTTGAGATACACCAATCTTTTATATTTGTAAGCCAATCAAGATATATTTTTTCCCATCTTTGTGGATATATTTTTATTTTACCATCTTTATAAACTTTGATTGCTTTATCAGCTAATGGTTTCATTTTAACAAACCATTGATCAGATAGATATGGTTCTATTATTGTATCACATCTAGAACATAATCCAACTGAATGTTTGTAATTTTCAATTTTATAAATATACCCTTTTTCTTCAAGTTCTTTTACTATTTTTTCTCTTGCTTCCTCTCTCGAAAGATTTTTATACCTATCAGGAACATTATTATTCATATATCCTTTTGAATCAATAACAACTAAATATTCAAGGTTATGTTTTTTAGCTATTTCAAAATCAACAGGATCATGTGCAGGTGTAACTTTTACTGCACCTGTACCAAAACCCTTTTCAACAAGTTCATCTGTTATTAAAGGAATTTTTCTATTTGAAATAGGCAATAATAAATTTCTATTTATTAATAATTTATATTTTCCATCATCAGGGTTAGTAGCAACAGCCATATCGCCAAGCATTGTTTCTGGTCTTGTTGTGGCAACAACGATATAATCTTTATTTAATTCTCCATTTTTAACTTTCGATTCATAATATGATACTAGATCATTCTCATTTTCAAACTTCTTATCTTCCTCAATTATTGGATATTTTATATACCAAAGGAAAGAATCTCTTTCAACATATTCTACTTCTTCATTTGATATTGCAGTATGACATCTTGGACACCAATTTACTATATATTTCCCTTTATATATCAAACCTTTATCATAAAGAATTTTAAATGCTTCCAATACTGCTTTATAATATTTAGGGTCAAGAGTAAAAACTTCTTTTGACCAATCTACAAAATCACCCAACCTCTTCTTCTGGTTTGAAATTATATTTCTATGTCTCTCAACAGTTTCCCATACTTTCTGGAGAAATTTTTCTCTACCAAGATCCTCTTTTTTTATACCATCTTTTAAAAGTTCTTTTTCAACAACATTTTGAGTTGCTATACCCGCATGATCTTTTCCTGGTACCCAGAAAGATTCAAAACCACACATTTTTTTATATCTAATCAATGTATCTTGTAAACTATCCTGTAATCCATGCCCCATATGTAATATACCTGTAACATTTGGAGGAGGCATCAAAATAACATAAGATTTTTTATCACTATCAACATTCACATTAAATACATTTTTTTCTTCCCATTTTTTATAAATCTCTTTTTCTTTAAAATTATAATCAAAATATTTTTCAGGCTCTTTATTAAATATCATAAAAACACCTCAAAAAAATTAAAAATTAAATTAATATAAAAATTTAATATACTATTTTAATAATTTGTATTAATAAAAACTCTATAAAGATAAAAATTTATATATGTCTTAACACTTATAACTAAAACAATAATAATTGAACTTAATAAAAATTGTAAAAAAACTAATATTACGGTTATTTTATAAAAAATATTTATTAAAAATAACCCAAGAAAAATTGTTATAAATATAATCAAATAAAAAATAATATTTAAACCAAAGATTTTAAAAAATTTTTTATAAACAATGTTAAAAGAAAAATTAAAACCATTTTTAAAAATCTCATTTTTATCAATAATATAAAAAGGGATAAAAACTAAAAAATTTGAATAAAATGGATAAATTATCAGAATTAATAAAAAAGAGAGTAAATAAATAAAATATAAATAATCTTTACTTTTAAAAAAATTAAAAGAAATACTAAAAACAGAATAAAATGATTTTTCTAAAATATCTATTTTTAATGATTGTAATACATAGTAGATAAGATAAAAAGCAACAGCAAGTGGAATATACTTAACTATTATTCCAACAGATATTTCAATTGATTTATTTAAATTTGACAAAACAGTATTTAAATCAATATTATCATACTCGCTTTTTTCTATAAAAGAAGTTATATATGCAGTATAATCCAATAAAAAAATATAAAAAAACAACAAATATAAATAAAAAATGAAATTAATGTTAAAAAATGATTTAAAATAAAACAAAAGTAGAGATAAAAACAAAATTATTATATTTAGTATAAGATAAATTAATATTTTTTTATTGTAATATTTTTTAAAGTTTAATTTTAATTCATCTATTATCTCTTTTAACATATTCTCCTCAAAAAGTATTATTTATAAAATTTTTATTAATCAATATTCCTGAATATAATTTCCTTCATAACTTTTTTTTATTTGAGATATAAAAACCCCAAAAATTATTAAAAAAATTGAAAAAATCTTAATTAGAGTAAATTTTTCTTTTAATATAAAAAATGATGCTATTGCAGTAATAACAGGGATAAAATTTGTAAAAATATTTGATCTATTAATTCCAATTTCTTTTAAACTAATATTGTAAAAAATAAATGCAATTGTTGATGGAAAAATTGCCAAAAGTAAAATATTTTTAAAAACTTCAAAAGGCATATCTTGTATTGGCATCATGTTTTTAAAATCAAATATTAAAAAAAATGGTAAAAAATAAATTGCTCCAAATAAATTTTGATAAGCAACAATTGTAAAAGGTTCAATATTTTTTTTAAGTATTCTTTTTGCTGTAATAAGGTAACCAATAGCAGAAAAAACAGCAAAGAAAAGTAATAAAATTCCTTTAATTGATATGCCATTTTTATTTTCTACTGAAATTTCATGATCATTTCCAAAAATAATCAAAAGTAAAACACCTATAAAAGAAAGAATAAGTCCAATTATACCATAAATTGTTATTTTTTCTTTTTCAAAAATTAATGAAAAAATAGGAGTTATAACAGGTATAGTTGCAATTATAATAGAGCCAACTGTTGCTGATACTAGTAATAATCCAAAACTTTCCCCAATAAAATATAAAAATGGTTCAAAGAAAGCAAGTAGCATTATACTAAAAATAGTGTTTTTATCAATTTTATCTAAAAATTTAAATAATTTTCCAGAAATAAACAATAAAAAAGCTGAAATTGATAATCTTATAAAAACAATGGTAAAAGGTTTTAAATACTGATATACAATCTTTACCCAGACAAAAGAAAGTCCCCAGAAACTCATTGCAAGAAAAATTAATAAATAAACAATAAATAAGTTTTTTTTCATTTTCTCTTTTTATCTTTCTATATTTTTATATCTTTACTTGTTTTTAATGTTATATTTCTAATCTTTTGTACCTTTTCCTATACTTCTATATCTTTATTTGTTTCTAATATTATATTTATAATTTTAATTTTCCTTTATTGAAGAAAGCAAATCAAATTTAAATAAATCAATCTAACTAAATTAGACCATCCCTTTTTAATAAAGCATTTTCGTCTGGTTCTCTTCCCCTAAATTTTATAAAAAGTTGCATAGGATCTTCACTGTTTCCTTTTGATAAAATATTTTCTCTAAATGATTTAGCAACCTCTTTATCAAAAACACCTTTTTCCTTAAACAATGAAAATGCATCAGCTTCTAAAACTTCAGCCCATTTATATGAATAATATCCAGCAGAATATCCACCAGCAAATATATGTGAAAAAGATGTTGAAATTGAACTTCCTTCAATTGGTTCAAAAATCTGAAGTTTTTTTGTATTTTGATCTTCAAAAGTTAAAGGATCAAAATCTTTTTCATTAAATTCATTATAATGATATGCCATATCAAGAAACCCATAATTAAGTTGTCTAATAGTCAAAATACCACTTAAAAATTTCTTTGATTCTTTAAGTTTTTCAATTATTTTTTTATCAATATTTTTTGAGGTTTCATAATGCTTTGCAAACAAATTCAATGCTTCCTCTTCATAAACCCAGTTTTCCATTATTTGAGAAGGAAGTTCTACAAAATCCCAAAAAACATTTGGACCACTCATTGATTGATATTTACAATTTGATAAAATACCATGTAAAGCATGGCCAAATTCATGGAATATAGTTTCAACTTCATCTATAGATAAAAGTGATGGATTATCTTTTGTTGAAGGTGTTAAATTTCCACAAATGGATACATGAGGTCTTACCAATTTTCCTCTATAATATCCCTGTCCTAAATATTCGGTCATCCAAGCACCTTGAACCTTTGTCTCTCTTGGGAAAAGATCCATATAAAGAATTCCTAAATATGAAGAATCATGATCAAAAACTTTAAATACCTTCACATCTTTATGATAAACAGGGATATCATTAACTTCCTTAAAACTTATTCCATAAAGTTTATTTGCAACTTTAAAAAGTCCATCAATTACATCTTCCATTTTAAAATATTCTCTTAATTTTTCAGTATCTATATTAAAAAGTTCTTTTCTAAGTTTTTCGCCATAGTATCTCCAGTCCCATATAGATAAATCTTTTAAGTTATCTATTTTTAAAGCATATTTTGCCAATTCCTCTTTCTCTTCTATAGCTTTTTTATAAGAATATTTATAAAGTTTTTCTAAAAAGTTCATTACTTTTTCTGGACTATTTGCCATTCTTTCTTCAAGAACAAAATGAGCATGAGTTTTATAACCTAAAAGTTTTGCTCTTTGTTCCCTTAATTTTACTATGTTTTTAATTATTTCTATATTTGAAAACTCTCCTGAAATTGCTCTTTTCGAACTTTCTTCAGCTATAATCTTTCTTAAATTTCTATTTTCACAATATTGAAGTATAGGTATAGTTATTGGTGGTTGAAGAATTATCATATATCCCTTATCTTTACCTTTACTTTTTGCAATTTCTGCCATTTGATTTAATACATTTTCTGGAACTCCTTTTAATTCATCCTTATTTTCAATATATAATTCAAAGCTATTTATACTATTTAAAAGATTTTGTGAAAATTTTGGGCTTAATTTTGATAATTCAATATCAATTTCTCTTAATTTTTGCTTATCAGACTCAGAAAGTAGTGCGCCATTTCTAACAAATTTTTTATAAGTTAATTCAAGAAATCTATTTTGCTCAGAATCGAGTATTTTTCTGTCTTGATTTTTATAAACATATTCTATTTTTGAAAATAATTCACTATCTAAAATAATATCATTTTCAAACTCTGTTAATAATGGATAAATCTTTTGAGCTAAATCTTTATATTTATTATCAGATTCTGCTTGTAAGAGGTTTGAATAAAGAGTAGAAACTCTTTTTACCTCAAAAGTTACAAATTCTAATTTTTCAATTGTATTAAAAAAATCAGGTTTATCTTTACTATTTTTAATCTTTTCTATCTCTTTTTTTGATTCCTCTATAGCTTCATTAATAGCAGGTAAAAAATGTTCAAGTTTTATTTTATCAAACTCATAATAAAATTCTTTATTATTTTCAGAAAAATTTAAAATAGGATTTTTTTCCATAATTATTAACCTCAATTATTTTTCAAAAATTATACTTATTTTATTTTTTTATCAATAAAATTTCACAATATTTCTGGATAATTGAATAAATATGAATATATATATTCCTCTTTTTTTAATATAGTTGAAAGAATATCGTTTTCATTGAATATAAGAAGAAGATCATCTGAAAATCTATTATCAAATTTTATTTTATCTAAATTTATTTTAGATAAATTTATTTTATCTAATTTTAATCCATTTTTTAATATATTTTTTAGTTTGTTTTTTTCTTCAAAATTAAGAGAGTTTAATGAAATACAATTAAAATATTTCTCAAAGAGATTTTTATTTAAATTTAAAAACATAAAATCAAATCCAAAATTTAGGCTATTTTTTTTGATATCTTTTATATTAAAAGGACCAATAGATATTCTAACAAGTTTCTCACAAAAACCGAAATAATTTTCTTTTATAAGAAGATCCTCAACATATTTTCTTATATATGTCCCACTCGAACATTTTATATAAATAACTGCTTTATTTATTTTAGGGTTAAAATATAAAAGTTTATTATCATATATGAAAACTTCTTTCTCTTCTAAATCAAATTCTATATTTTTTCTTGCAAGTTCATATGCTCTTTTGCCATCTATTTTTACTGCTGAGAATTTATGAGGTTTCTGAAAAATTTTTCCTTTATAATTATTTAAAAGAGTTTCAAATAATTCTTTTGAAGGAATTTCTGAATGACCTATCAAATTTCCTGTTATATCACCTGTATCTCTTTTTTCACCAAATTTAATAACAGCTATATACTCTTTTGGAAAAAGATTAAAAAGAAAATTTAATTTACAAGCTTTCCCACTTAGAACTAACAATAAACCAGCAGCAAATGGGTCCAAGGTCCCACTATGGCCAAATTTTATCAAACTTTTAGTTTGATAATTAAATTTTTTCAAAATAATTTTTTTTAAATAGTTTAAAAAGTTTGTACTTGAAATATTTGAGGGTTTTATTGAAGGAATTAACAAATAATTCAAATCCATTAATTTATAAAAGATTTTTTTTCCTCAATTTATTAATTAAATCATCAACTCTATTTGCCCTATCTTCATCTTTGTCAAATTGAAAAATAATATCAGGGCAAAATTTTAAATTTATCTCATCAGCTATCTTTTTTTTAAAAAATGGTTTTAATTTTTCCAATTCTGAAACAGATTTATTTAAATTATTATCTTTTGTTATAAAAAATATTTTTGCAATCTTTAAATCTTTTGTTAATTCAACATTTGTAATTGTTATATTATCTTTAACATATTGATTGTATATTTCATCAACAAATAGGGAACAAATAAGTTTATAAATAGATCTCCCTACTCTTCTATTTCTATCTGGGATCATAAAAAACACCTTATATTATCCATTTTAATATATTTTTTTATGGATATTATTTTTTCTCTTCAGCACTTTTTTCTTCTTTTTTCAATTCATCAAAAGAAACACTTTCTTCGATATTTTTATATATTTCAAGTATATCACCTTCCCTAACATCATTAAAATTTTCAATTGTTAATCCACATTCAAAACCCTGCTTTACCTCTTTAACAGGATCTTTAAACCTAAAAAGTGTTGCAATTTTACTTTCAAATATTTTTATATTATCTCTAAAAACTCTACAGAGAGCACCCCTTTCAACTTTACCTTTTGTTACATAAGAACCTGCAACAGTTCCAGCATTTGGAACCTTAAATATCTGTCTTACTTCAACTTCTCCTATAATTTCCTCTTTTATCTTTGGAGCTGCCATTCCTGAAATTGCAGCTTTTATATCTTCAATAGCATCATAAATAATATTATATCTTTTTATCTCAACTCCTTCACTTTCTGCAAGAGAAAGTGCTTCAGGTGTTGGTTTTGTATTGAAACCAATTATAATAGCTTTTGATGCAATTGCTAAATTAACATCACTTTCCTTTATCGCCCCGACTGATTTTTGGATAACTTTAACTTTTATTTCAGAAACAGAAAGTTTCTCTAAGGCATTTGACAAAGCTTCAGCCATACCATTCACATCCGCATTAACTATCAATTTTAACTCTTTTACTCCAGTTTCATCCATCTGTTTCAATATAGAATCAAGAGATAAAGCTGATTTTTTACTTTTTTTCAAAACCTCAAACTCTTTTCTCTTTTTAGATATTTCTTTAACAATATCTTCATTATCCACTACATGAAATTCATCTCCTGGTTCTGGCAAACCTTCAAACCCTATTATTTCAACAGCATCGCCAGGATATGCTATCTTTAAGCTTTTTCCTTTATCATCAACCATTGTTCTAATTTTTCCAAACTCTTTACCACTTATAAAAAACTGTTTTAGTTTTGCAACCCCATCTTTAATAATTACACTCGCAACAACTCCTCTACCTTTCTCAATTTTTGATTCTAAAACATAACCACTTGCCCACTTTTCTTGATAAAAATCAGCTTTTAGCTCAAGTGAATCAGCAAGTAATAAAATACCTTCAAGTAGATCATCAACACCTATTCCCTTTAGCGCTGAAATATTAAAAAATAATGTATCTCCTCCCCATTCCTGTGGGATAAGATTATATTCTGCAAGTTCACCTTTAACTCTATCTGGGTTTGCATTATGTTTATCTATTTTATTTATAGCAACTATAATAGGAACTTTTGCCTCTCTTGCATGATTTATAGCTTCCTTAGTTTGTGGCATCACACCATCATCTGCTGCAACAACTAAAATTACTATGTCTGTAACTTTTGCACCCCTTGCTCTCATATTTGCAAAAGCCTCATGTCCAGGGGTATCAATAAAAACAATTGATTTGCCTTTTACATCAACTTTATAAGCACCTATTTTTTGAGTAATTCCCCCTGCTTCAGTAGCTGTAATTTTTGATTTTCTTATATAATCTAGTAAAGATGTTTTACCATGATCAACATGCCCCATTATTGTAACAATAGGTGGTCTAATCCTTATATCTTGTTTATTTAAATTTTGTTCTGGAATCTTTATTTCATCAGTTAAAGAAGTCTTTACAACCTGACAACCAAATTCAGAAGCTACAATCTCAGCTTCCTCTGCATCAATAACCTGATTTATTGTAACAATATTACCCATTTCAAAGAATTTTTTAATAAGAACACTACTTTTAATATTCATTTTTTTTGCAAGTTCAGCAACAGTAATTGTTTCAGGTATTTCTATTTTTGATGATACAACAAATCTAGTATCATCTTCTTTTTTCTTCAATTTTGAAGAAATTTTTTGATTAAAAATATTTTCATCCTCATTTGTTGATTGGAAAAATTCTTGTGGTTTCTTTTTTGTTTTATCAAATACTTTTTTCCCAAGCTCTTTTTTATCTTTTATAACAGTTGAAGCAGCGGCTTTAAAATTCGATGATTTATTTGAAAAATTAAATTCTTTTTTCTTTATATCTATAACTTTATTTTCAACTTTTCTTTTTACAAAAATTTTTCTTTTATGTTCAAATGAAGATTCACCTTCATGAGGTTTAGTAGTTTTTTCATGAGTTTGTCCCGAAGGATAAAAAACTTTTCTTGTTTCAATATTTTTTGTTGTTGTCCCGACAAAATTTTTACCTTTATATGAAGGTTCTTTTTTAGATTCTTTTTGATCTTTTTTTATTTCTTTTTCTTCTACTTCTTTTTTTATTTCTTGAGAAGTGGATACTTGTTCTTTTTCTTGTTCTTTTTCACTTTCTTTTTCAATAGTATCTTTAGACTTTTCATGTTCAGCTAAACTTTCCTGTACAAGTTTCTTTTTATCATCAGTAGCATATTCTTCTTTATCTTCTTTAGATGTAGAAACTTGTTTAATAACCTTTTTGACAATTTTTTTCTTTATTTTTATCTTTTTTACAGGTTTGGTAAATTCTTCATATTCCTTGTCAATAATATTTAAAACCTCATCAGTAAGTCTATCTTCAGGGTTTAAGTTATACTTTTGTAAAATTTCATTTGTTTTTTCGATAGGGAAATTTTTTTCTCTTAAATAAGTTATAATCTTTTTATTCATACAATCCTTTCAAATCCTTAAATATGTTTTATCATATTTTTATGCAATTACAATAAAATAAATAAATTTTATTAAATAAAATATTATTCATCATCTTCATCTTCATCTTCAAATTCAAAACCACAATATGGGCATTTATTAGCATCAATTGGAATTTCATTATTACAATTTGGGCATGTTGCAACCTCTTCTTCAATTTCTTCTACTTCCTGAATATCAATATTTTCTTTTAAGAAATTCTCTATCTTTATAAATTCTTCTGTTGTTAATTTTGGTAATGTTTGTAACCTATTTGTATTGCTGTAATCTAAAAGTTTTTCAACTGTATCAATTCCGCAACTTTTTAATTTATTAATAATTTCTCTTCCAAGAAAATCTGAAAAAGTTTCAATATCATCATCTTCTGAAACTTCTTGATATTCATCATGTACTTTTTTGCTTTGAAAAATATTTTCAAAAGTAAGGGCTTGAATATGAGCATACTCAGATTTTGAAAATTCCTCTTCAGTTTTTATATCAATTTTCCAACCAGTTATTTCAACTGCAAGTTTTACATTAATTCCATCTTTTCCAATAATATTTGCTTGAGATTCTGAGTCTGGAACAACTAAAATAGCAATTTTTTTGTCAGCGGAAATAGTTAAAACTTTGCAGGACTTATTCTTAGACATTAATTTTTCTAAATTAAGTGAATTTTTAATAAGTTCAGCAAGTTCATCTGAGTATGGAATAACTTCAACTACTTCTCCACCAAGCTCTTTTCTTATATTTTGAATCCTATATCCTTTTATTCCTAAACATGCACCAACAGGTTCCACTCCTTCTTTTAATGCTTTAACTAAAACTTTTGTTTTAAACCCAACTTCTCTTGCAATTTTTAATATCTTTACCTCACCATTTGCTATTTCTGGAACTTCTGCTTCAAATAATTTATAAACAAACTCAGGTTTTGTCCTTGTTAGATAAACTTCTAATGGAATTTCTGAGCTATTGACAGTTCCATCCCATTTAACTTTTTTATTTGTTACTTTTTCTATTTTATAAAGTAAAAATAATTTTGTGTCCCCTACCTTTATATTTTCGCTTCTTGAATAATCATTAGGTGTAATAATACATTCAAATTGATAGTCTTCTAAAGAAGCATACATTCCTTTGCTTGTAATTCTTAATATTTTAGCATTTACAAGTTTATTTAATTTATTACTCAAATTTTCATAAATCTTATTCAAAGAATAAAATTTTATTTCCTCATCAAACTTTTTTTGAATCTCTTTTATAACATTTTTGGAAAAGGAAAGATAATCAACCTTTACATCAACCTGATCTCCTTCCTGTACATCATCTTTTATTTTTTTAGCATCTTTTAAACTTATTTCTCTTAAAAGAAGTTTTGGTTTTTTTGTTACAGTTTTTTTAATATATATTATGAGTTTACCTTTATTATCTATATCAAGTCTTGCATCAAGATCCTCTATTTTATCAAGTTTTTTAGAATCTTTATCAAATTCATATTCACCAGTTAAGTCATTTTTAACAGCTTTGTATAGTTCAATTTTATAACCATAAAGAATTGATTTTAAGAGAGAGCTCCTGACATAATCTTCAGGTAATCCCTTACTTTTAGCAATATCTGATATTAAATCAGCAACTTTTGATGTTCTCACATTTCCTCCTAAAAATAAATTATAAATAAGATTTTATTTTTCTTTTTTTTGTTTTTTATTTATTTTTATAAAATTTTTAATTTCTTTTTACAATTCAGTTTTCATTTTTTTAATTTTATTTTTTTCTATTTTTACCTCTGTTTTTTTCTTTAAATCTTCAAAAAACAAAAAATTATCTTCTTCTTTTTTAAATATTAATTTTTTATTTAAAATCTTTCCTTTATCTTCATAAAAAACAAGAACTTTTTCATTTTTAAAAAATTTCAATTCATTATCAAGACTAATTGTCCAACCAATCCCTGGTGATTGAACTATAAGGTCAAAATCATCTGAAATAAAATTTTTTAACAACCTTGTTATTTTTTCACAATCAGAAATAGAAACTCTCCCATCTTCTTTAACAATTGTAACAGTTATTTTATGACTTCTATAAACATCAACTTTTAATAAATTTATAGAGCCATATGGAAATTCTGATTTTATTCTTTCAATAAGATCCACATAAATCCTCTAAAAAAATTTTAAAAATAAAAAAAATAAGAGACGTTAAAAAACGTCTCTTTAATAAAAATTTAATATATTAATTTTTTTTGTCAAATATTTTTTAGAGATTTTTTTTTATTCTTTCCAGAAAAAGAAAGGTTTTGTGCTGCTATAAATCGCAAATTCATGATCTCCATTATATGCCCATAACTGATTACCATAATCATAGTGCCACCATTCATTAACAAAATTGGTAAATCCCTGCTCTATCATTATATTGTATAACAGTCTTCTATTTTCAATAATTCTTTTCTCTTTTTCAGTTAATTTTTCTCCACATTTTAGTTTATTTTCAAAATAATCTGTAATAACAATATCTCCCATATCATCAAAATATGATCCCATATCAAGCAGATTCCCTTCATCATCTGCTATTGTTAAATCGATAGATCCACCTGTATTATGAGCTGATGGTTTTTGAGGATCTGTAGAAGGTAAGGAAACAAAATTTAATGTAAGTTCTGTTAATTTTTCATCATCCATTGATGGGTTTTGCTTTGCAAGTTTTGCTTTATAACTATCAAATAAAGACTTTTGAACTTCAACAGGCCTATAAGCATCATAAACAGCAAATTTATAACCTTTAGGAAGATTTTTAGCTGCCTTTATAAGTTTTTGATAAACCCCTTCTCTTATATATAAAATAGGCATAGCATAGGGAATCTGCTGAATAAAATATTCAGGATGACATATAATTCTTTCTGGATAAAGATTTAAAGGAACAAGTGGTTCATTATTTTCTTTAATTGGTATTGATCTTATTAAATTCCAGTTCAATTCTTTACCTTTAGGAACAGGGGTTGCTGTATATTTTTTTATATTTTTTCCAATATTTTTTTCTATATTTTTTCCCATTTATGAACCTCATTAATATATTTAAAAATCAAATGGGTAGGGTTAACCTGCCCATAATTTTATTTACATTCCTAACATACCTTTAAGCATATATCCTATAAATGTTCCAAGATAGTTACCAATTATATATCCCCAAATACCAACAAGTATAGTTGGTACAATAAGCTTCTGCCAACCTTTAGCTATTGCCATACCTGCAGCTGTTGAAGGACCACCAAGGTTTGCATTTGAAGCAAGAACACATTCTTCAACACTAAATTTAAAAAGTCTACCGATAGCAAGAGTAAAAATGATATTAATAATTGCTATCACAAGACAAAAAATAAGTAGAATAGGAGCTTTTGTTATAACTGTTCCTATACTTGCAGGAATACCTATAACAACAAAGAACATGTAGATAAAGAACATACCTATTTCATTTGCTCCTGGGATTTTTGGTAAAGAATTTGGAAATAAAGTTGCAATAGTAAGAGTTATAATAGGAATTATAAGATAGATCTGCCCAAAAATTAATCTTAATATCAACTTAAATCCTGTAGCATTGGAAGGTATAACTGATTTTACCCAACCTGTAAATTTAACAGCAACAAAAACTATAACAATTGCAGCAGCAAGTGATGCGGCAATATCAAGAAGGGCAATTTCTTTTCTTTTCCAGAAAAGAGCAGCTTTGGTTTTTTCATCTTCCTGTTTTAGCCCACCCTGTAGTTTTTCAAGTTCATCTTCATATGGATGGGTAAAATTTTTTTTGAAAAATCCCCATGTTGGAATAGATAAAAGAATTAAAAAAGCAATAGCCATATTTAAATTATCAGCAACAGTTAAAGATCCTATAATACTTTCATTTACTTCAAAAATTTTTGAAAGAGCAACAAAGTTTACTCCTCCACCTATATAAGAACCAGTCATCATTCCAGCTGCTTTGTAAGCTTCTGGAATCAATCCTCCAAAAAGCAATGTTGCAATAATTGCACCAAGCAATGTTCCTACAGCTGAAATATTGAATATTCCAAAAAGTCTGCCAGATTCTTTCAGTATTTTTCTCATATCAGCTTGAAATAAAAGTAAAGTAACTGCTATGGGCAAAATATAATCCCATACAGCATCCCAAACAGGAGTATCCACTGGTACAATTTTAAGATTTGTAGCAAGAAGACCAAAAATAAGTGCAATAATTGCTCCACTTACTTTTGAAGCCCATTTATATTTTTGTTCAAGAAATATACTTAAAAAAGCAGCAACAATAAGAAAAGTCCATAAACTCCATGTATCGTTTGCAGAAATTAATGTACCCATTAACCCCTCCTTTCATCTTTATTTCTAAATTAAAGAATAATTGTTTTTTAAAAAAATTCAAGTTTAAAACATAATTAAATTTGATAAAAAATTTTCATGTATTTACTAGATTGTTTCAATTCCTTATAGGTAGACTAAAAACGCAACATTATTAGCAAATTATATGAGAAAAATACAAATCTTTAAATCCCACATTTGAAAGCTAAAACCTACATCCCAGCCATTCAAGGCTCGACTTTTAGCCACTTTAAATCCCACATTTGAAAGCTAAAACATGGAAAACTTAGAAAATTTACTAAAAGGCAAATCGACTTTAAATCCCACATTTGAAAGCTAAAACTTCTTTAAGTGAGAATTAAGAACTTTAATCAAGTCCCTTTAAATCCCACATTTGAAAGCTAAAACCTTTATATGTGTATTTAGCTCTATTTGTCATATGTCTCTTTAAATCCCACATTTGAAAGCTAAAACATATATAAAACTTTCAGATATTGAACAAGCAATAAGCTTTAAATCCCACATTTGAAAGCTAAAACATAGTAAAACATGGCATAAGAAACACGGTGACTATGTCTTTAAATCCCACATTTGAAAGCTAAAACCTTTATATGTGTATTTAGCTCTA
>Ga0308407_1000057_pt1 | contig 94321 bp, 98 predicted proteins | sample HotsprSampleMSe2_FD_203476 | JGI IMG/M metagenome (GOLD analysis project Ga0308407, IMG submission 203476) | Hot spring phototrophic mat microbial communities from Mushroom Spring, Yellowstone National Park, Wyoming, United States - 20060911_MSe2 ...
CCATGAGATATGCAAAAGTAAAACCTGCAATTGCTAAAGAAGCCATAGAAAAATTAAAAATATAATGTGGGGAAAATGTGGGAAAGAAATTTAAAAACCATATCAAAAAATGCAATTTTGAAAAATATAAATATAGAAAAATCAAGGATTTCAGCTATCAAATATTGCTTTGCACGCAGGAGGTCGTGGGTTCAAGTCCCGTCCACCCCGCCAAAAATTTCTAAAAATTTAATATTTCAGGATATTTTTCGATTAGTCTTTTAACAGCTCTGTGGGCAGAATTAAAAGCAAACATTATGCTACCTCTTTTAACAACTATATCACCAATAAGGAAGACTTTTTTAAGATTACTCTCTCCAAATTCATCTATTCTGGGATTAGAGTTATTAAACTGTATACCCATTTTTTCAAGAAATACTCTAGGAGTGCTTCCTCCAAGACAATAAAAAATTTTCGAAAAAATTTCGCTATGTCCATCCTGAAATAAGACTTTTACAGCATTTTCAGATGGTTCAAGAGATTTTATTTCAGTACCTAAAAAGAAATTAATCATATCTTTTCTTTTTTCAAGCTCCCTTAGATTTTCTTCATTTATTCTGAAAAATTGAGGTCTTCTGTAAGATAAATAAACATCACACTTCCCAGATAAAAGACAAGCAAGTTCAGCAGCAGTGTTGCCTCCACCTACAATAAGTATTTTTTCACCTTCTGGAATTTCCTTTGATAATTCAAAAAAAACCCTGTTTTTTATTTCTTCAGGGATTGGATAGGGGGGTTTTTTAGGTTTATCAAATACTCCTGTTGCAATTATAACAGCCTGAGTTTGTGCAACAGGATATGTTCCAGCCTTTAATATATAGTAGTCATCTCTTTGTTCTAATCCATTGATTTCAATGTTGTATTCAATCGTAATATTGTATTCATTAATATATTTTTTCATTCTTAATAAAAAATCTTCTTTAGCCTCAGTTTCAAAAGAACAAATTCCCTCTGTTTGAAAAATCTCTCCTTTATAATTTTTATCTACTCTTTTTCCAGCAGGATAGAGTCTCCTTATTGTTGAACAATATTTTGAAGCTTTTTCAAATATTACTACATTACTTATTCCATTAGCTTTACACTCTACAGCCGCAGCAATTCCTGCAGGACCAGCACCTATTATGCCAACTGATAAAATTTTCATAGGTTATATATTATACTTTTTGTCGTTCCCTCTTGACAAATTAGAAAAAAAAAATTAAACTTTATACAGAAAAAAATCCTTTTGGGAGGGGCTTGTATGGAAAGAGAGACAATCTATGAAGGATTGGTGCGTCAAGGCGTTTCAAGAAGAGACTTCCTCAAATTCTGCGCTACAACAGCAGCTGTATTAGGTCTTTCCTCTTCCTTTGTTCCACAGATTGCTGATGCAATGGAGAAGAAAGAAAAACCAGTTGTTGTCTGGTTACACTTTCAGGACTGTACAGGATGCAGTGAAAGTGTGCTAAGAGCAACAAAACCAACAATTGGCCAGATTGTCCTTGATGTGGTATCCCTTGAATACCACGAAACAATCATGGCAGCAGCAGGACATCAGGCAGAAAAATCCCTTCACGATGCTATTCACAAGTACAAAGGTAAATACCTGGTTGTGGTTGAAGGTTCTATACCAACTAAAGATGGTGGATTATACTGTTGTATTGGTGGAAGAGCAGCTGTTGACATTCTCAAAGAAGTTTCAAAGGATGCAGCTGCGATTATTGCAATTGGATCCTGTGCTACTTATGGTGGAATTCCTGCAGCAAAACCAAATCCAACAGGTGCAGTTGGTGTAAGAGATATTATTAAAGATAAACCTGTTATTAATCTTCCCGGATGTCCACCCAATGTGGAAAACTTTACTGCAACGTTAGTTTACTTCCTTACCTTTGGAAAGCTTCCAAATACAGATAATCTCGGTAGACCTCTTTTTGCTCATGGAATTTTAATTCATGACAATTGTGAAAGAAGAGGACATTTTGATACAGGTGAGTTTGTCAAATCATGGGGAGATAAAGGCCATAGACTTGGGTGGTGCTTATATGAAATGGGATGCAAGGGACCCTTTGCCTATCAAAACTGTCCAACAATAAGATGGAATGACGGTACAAGCTGGCCTGTTATGGCAGGACATCCCTGTGTTGCCTGCTCTGAGCCAAATTTTTGGGATGTTAATGCTCCATTCTATGCAAGAGTTGAAAATAAAGAAAACTTCTTTGCAAAGGCATCCAAAATTGGACTTGGTGCTATGGCAGTAGCCGGTTTAACATCAAAAAAAGAAAATAAGGAATAAATAAGGGGGCATGTATGGCAAGGTTAGTCATTGATCCAGTAACAAGAATTGAAGGACATTTAAGATGTGAGGCAGTTGTTTCTGACGGAAAAGTAAAAGATGCATACTCTTCCTGTACAATGTGGCGTGGAATAGAACCAATAATGAAAGGTAGAGACCCAAGAGAGGCATGGGTTTTTGTACAAAGACTGTGTGGGGTTTGTACAACCGTTCATGCAATTGCGTCAATAAGAGCAGTGGAAGATGCTTTAAAAATCAAAGTTCCAAGAAATGCAGACCTTATAAGAAATCTCATAATGGCAAATCAGTGTGTGCAAGACCACGTTATTCATTTTTATCATCTTCATGCTCTTGATTGGGTTGATGTTGTTAGCGCTCTTAAAGCAGATCCAGCAAAAACATCAGAGCTTGCAAAGAGCATTTCATCATGGCCTAATAATTCAACAACTTACTTCAAGGCTGTTCAGGACAAATTAAAAGCCTTTGTAGAAAGAGGACAGCTTGGCATATTCAGTAATGGATACTGGGGACACCCAGCCTACAAACTTCCACCTGAGGCTAACTTGATGGCAGTTGCTCATTATCTTGAAGCATTAGATTGGCAAAAGGAAGTAATCAAGATGATGGCAATTCTTGGTGCAAAAAATCCTCATCCACAGACATTCCTTGTTGGAGGTATGGCAATCCCTGTTGATCCGGAAAGTCAGAACGCCATTAATGCAGGCACTATTGCTGCACTCAATAAATACGCCGATATGGGAATTGAATTTGTTGAAAAAATTTACATTCCGGATCTTCTTGCTGTTGCATCATTCTACAAAGACTGGGCAAACTATGGTGGTAACAAAAACTTCCTTGCCTGCGGTGAATATCCAGAGGCAAACGGAAAACTATGGTTACCAGCTGGAATTATAAAGAATAAAAATCTAAAAGAAATATATCCTGTTGACCATAAAAATATAATGGAATACATAACCCGTTCTTACTATACCTATTCAAAGGGTGATAAAGTTGGACTACATCCATGGGATGGTGAAACAACACCAAATTATACAGGTCCAAAGCCACCCTATGAATACCTCAATGTGGATGGAAAATACAGCTGGGGTAAAGCACCAAGATATGAAGAGCTTCCAATGGAAGTAGGTCCTCTTGCAAGAGTGCTTGTTGCCTACGCATCTGGACATAAAGAAGTTAAAGAAGTGACTGATATGGTTATGAAAAAACTTGGTATCGGACCAGAAGCTCTATTTTCAACATTAGGAAGAACTGCAGCAAGAGGAATTATAGCTTATGTAACCGCTTACAAGATAAAAGATTTCATAAGTGAACTTGCTACAAACATGAAAAATGGTGACCTTAAAATTGCCAACACAGAAAAATGGGATCCAAAGACATGGCCAGCTGAGGCAAAAGGTATGGGATGGCATGATGCTCCCCGTGGTGCTCTTTCTCATTACATAGTGATTAAAAATAAAAAGATTGAAAATTATCAGATGGTTGTTCCTTCCACATGGAATCTCTCACCAAGGGATCATAAAGGGCAGAGAGGTCCGGTTGAGGAAGCCCTTGAAGGGACACCTGTTGCGGATTCCAAGCAACCTCTTGAACTTTTAAGAACAATCCATTCCTTTGATCCATGTATGGCTTGCGGTATGCATATTGTTGAGGTCAAGGAGGAATAAAGAAATATTTTAAAAAAATCAAAGCCCTCCTGATTTTGGGAGGGCTTTTTAATTTTAAGGAGAAAAAAAAATGGATATAGGCATTATCGGAGTCGGTAATATTCTTATGCAGGATGAAGGTGTTGGACCAAAAATTGCAGAATTTTTAAAAACACAATATTTTTTTGACCCTGAAATAGAAATAATTGATGGAGGTACATTGGGACTTGATCTTCTTCCATACATTGAAAAATTTAAAAAAATTATTCTCATTGATATTGTTGATTTCCATAAGGAACCAGGATATATAAAGATATTAAAAGGAGAAGAGATTCCTCCATACCTCAAAACAAAACTTTCTGTTCATCATGTTGGTGTTCAGGACCTCCTTGAGGTTGCAAGATTTATGGGAGTAATGCCAGAAGAATTAGTTCTTATTGGTATTCAGCCTGAAACCATAGATTTAGGACTTGACCTTTCTGAGACAGTAGCTGGTAAAATAAGTGAATTAGTAAATGAAATTCTAAAAATTCTTAATGACTGGGGGATAAAATGTGTCTTGCAGTCCCATCAAAAATAATAGAAGTAGACGGTTACATGGCTACTGTGGATGTAATGGGTTTAAGAAAGCAGGTTAGCTTAATGTTACTTCCAGAGGAACCAAAAATAGGAGAGTATGTCCTTGTCCATGCCGGATTTGCAATAAATAAAATGGAACCAGCAGAGGCAGAAGAGGCATTGAGAATTTTTGAAAAAATATTCAAGGAGATGGAGGAACAGAAAAAAAATTGGCAAACAGAAGTTTAGATTACTGTGGTTTAAAATGCCCCTATCCTATTTTAAGATTAAGTGCCATTTATCCTCAGTTTAAGCAAGGAGAAATCATAGAAGTAATAGCAGATTGTCCAACCTTTGAAAAAGACATCAAAGCTTGGGCTTCAAAACTTAACAAAACAATACTTAGTATAGAAAATCTTGGGAATAAATTAAAGGTTACAATAAGGATTTAAAATGGAAAATCATCCCTGTCCTCATGGTGGATATTTAAAATGTACAAATGTTCTTTGCGAATATGGGATTGCTTTAAGTGAAGTTCTTCATTGTTGCTGTGATGTTTTAGAAAAAATTGCTCAGGGAGATACATCCCAGAAAATAGACATAAAGGTTGAAAGAAATTCTGTTCAGAGACTCATAGATTCTATAAATAAAGTTTCTCAAGAAGTCTCTGCCATGATTGACTTAACCCACGAACTTGCTATTGGAATATGTGAGCATTTTGATGTTTTAAGGAGATTGCATGAGGGTGATTTTTCAGCAACTGCTTCAGAGGATTCTTCTGTTGAAGTTATAAGGATGCATGGTCAGTTGATAAATAAGCTAAGGGACAGATTTGTTGAATATATAAATAAAATTAAAGAACAACACCAAGACTTAATATACTCTTATGAACAGCAAAAAACTATTCTTTCATCAATAGGAGTTGCTGTAATAGTTGTTGAAGAAGATATGACAATTGAATATGCCAATGAGGAGTTTGAATCTTTGACAGGATATACAAAGAAAGAGGTTGAAGGTAAAATGAAGTGGACAGAATTTTTTGCTGAAGAAATGCTTAATAAAATGATAGAGTATAATATATTAAGAAGAATTTCTCCATCCCTTGCACCAAGACAGTATGAATCAAAATTAAAAGACCGAAATGGAAAAATTAAAGAAGTTCTTTTAAATGTTGGAATGATTCCCTATACAAAACAATCAATTGTTTCAATAATAGATATCTCAGAAAGAAAAAAAATTCAGGAACAGTTAATTCATTCTCAAAAGATGGAATCCTTAGGTTTTCTTTCAGGAAGAGTTGCCCATGAGTTTAACAACATTCTTACAGCAGTTTTAGGATTCAGCGGCATTCTTTATGCAAAAATAGAAGACTCTCAACTTAAAAATTATGTTCAAAAGATTATAGAAGCTTCAGAGAGAGCAAAAGATCTATCAAAGAAACTCCTTTTATTTAGTCGAAAAGAGGAATCTAAAGAAGATATTCAGGAGATATCATTAAATAAATTTTTAAATGAATTTTCAGAATTTCTAAAATCAATCATTGGCAAAGACATTAAACTAAAAATAAATCTACCAGAAGAGGAAATTATTTACAAAATTGACCGAACTCATCTTGAAGTAATTCTTATGAATCTTGTTACTAATTCCCGCGATGCAATGCCGAAGGGAGGCGAACTTTCAGTCTGTTTAAAAAGAGTTAGTATCGATGCCGAATATTCCTATACACATCCTCTTGTAATGCCTGGCGAATATCTACTTATAATTGTATCTGATACTGGTATAGGTATGGATGAACAAACAAAGCAGAAAATATTTGAACCCTTCTTTACAACAAAGCCAAAAGGTAAAGGAACTGGACTTGGTCTTTCTACTGTTTTTGGATTAGTTAAAAAATATGAAGGCCATATTCATGTTTACAGCGAACTTGGAAAAGGAACAACTTTTAAAATATATCTGCCAATAAAAGAAAAAAAGATAAAAGAATTTGACAGAGATGCATTAAAAGGTGTAGAAACAATACTTGTTGTTGATGATGATGACCAGACAAGAGGTTTTATCTGCTCTTTTCTTAAAGAATACGGTTACAATGTTTATGAGGCTAAAAACGGGCAGGAGGCTTTAGAAATTTTTGAAAGAAATAAAGAGCATATAGCTCTTTCACTTGTGGACCTTGTTATGCTAGGAATTCCAGGAATAGAGGTTATGAAACAGATAAAAAGAATAAAACCAGAAGCAAAGGTCATAATAATGAGCGGTTATCCTCTACAGTTAAAAGATGTTATTACAGTTGAGAAAACAATTTCTTCTGAGGAAATTTTATTCAAAATAAGAAATATGATTGATGGGAAGGAGTGACAATATGGTAAGAAATGACAGATGGATAAAAGAAATGGCTTGTAAAGGAATGATTGAACCCTTTGAGGAAGGACTTGTAAGAGAAGGTGTTATTTCTTTTGGTGTTAGTTCCTATGGTTATGATATGAGAGTTGCCGATGAATTCAAAATTTTCACCAACATAAATAATACGGTTGTTGACCCAAAAAACTTCGATTCTAAAAGCTTTGTTGAGTTTAAGGGAGAAGTATGCATAATCCCACCAAATTCTTTTGCTCTGGCTCGTTCTGTTGAGTATTTCAGAATTCCAAGAGATGTGCTTGTAATATGCATTGGAAAGTCAACCTATGCAAGATGTGGAATTATTGTCAATGTAACTCCTCTTGAACCCTGCTATGATAAAGAAACAGAGATTTTAACAAAGGAAGGCTGGAAAAAGTTTGAAGATTTAAAAGACAATGAAGAAGTTGCCACTTTAAACAAAGAGGGTGTTCTTGAATACCAAAGGATTGAGAAAATGCAGAAATTCAGATTTAAAGGAGATATGATTCAGCTTAAAGGACGAAATATTGACCTTTTAGTAACTCCAGCACACTTAATGTATGTTAAAAACAAATACAAAGAACACTTTGAATTTATACCTGCCGAAAAGATTTATGGAAAGTATAATTATGAACTAAAAAGAAATTGCCTATGGAATTCATCTGATATTGAGTATTTTGATCTGCCATCTATAATGCTTGACAGTGAATCTCTGCCTCCTTTAAGGATAAAGATGGATGACTGGCTTAGATTTTTTGGTTTATGGCTTGCTGAAGGAAGTGCATATAAAACCAAAAAAGAATATATTGTTAAAATATCCTGTTTTGGTAAAAAGAAAGAGACTGTAAAAGAATGGCTTAGCAGGTTACCTTTTCATTTTATTGAAACAGACACAGGCTTTTCCATTTTAAACAAGCAGTTAGCTATTTATCTTATGCAGTTTGGTAAAGCTTCTCAGAAATTTGTACCCCAGTTTATAAAAGAATTAAGTAGTAGGCAGATTAAGATTTTTCTTGAGGCTTTTATGTTTGGTGATGGAAATATTGAGAAAGAAACATTTACAACAAGCTCAAAGAGACTTGCTGATGACTTACAGGAACTTATTTTAAAAGCAGGATGGGCATCAATTATAAGAAGAATTCCAAAAGAAAGTTATAATCATGACATATACAAGATAAGAATTTCAAAGACCCATATTACACCAAAAATTTATAAAAATTCTTTCAGCAAAGTTCCCTATGATGATTATGTTTATGATGTAACTGTTCCGAATCATACTCTTTATGTAAGAAGAAATGGTAAAGCCTGCTGGTCAAGTAATTGCTGGGAAGGTTATTTAACAATTGAGATATCAAATACAACGCCACTGCCAGCAAAAATTTATGCAAATGAAGGAATTGCTCAGTTAATATTCTTAAAAGCAGAGGAAGAATGTGAGGTCTCTTATGCTGACAGAAAGGGTAAGTATCAGGCACAACAAGGCATAGTTCTTCCCAGAATATGATTGACCCGGGTCGTATTATAGTTGCCCTTGATTTTTCAAAAAAAGATGATGCTTTAGGGTTAGTTAATCAACTTGAAGGAGTTATTGATTTTTACAAGGTTGGACTTGAGCTTTTTTTAAGCGAAGATGGAGAAATTTTAAGAATCCTGAAAAAAAAGGGTAAAAAAATCTTCCTTGATCTTAAATTCCATGATATTCCTAACACTGTATATAAAGCTTTAAAATCAATCCTTCAATATGAAATTGATATGTTCACAATTCATTCCTTTGGCGGTACTGAAATGATGAAAAAAGCGTTGTTGGCGGTAAAAGAGCATTCTTATAAAGAAAATATTCTTCCACCTAAAATTTTAGGAGTTACTGTTTTAACAAGTATAGACGAAAGAGAATTAAAGGAGCTAATTTCTTTTTCAGTTTCTCGGGAAACCATTGTTAAAAATCTTGCTATAAAAGCAAAAGAGGCAGGTTTGGATGGAGTTGTTGCAGGAGCCTCATCGATAATAACAATTAAGGAGCTGTGTGGGGACGATTTCCTTATTGTAACTCCAGGGATAAGATTAAAAGATTCAGATTTATATGATCAAAAAATAGTTACCAATCCAAAGGAAGCCTTTGATTTAGGTGCCGATTACATTGTAATAGGAAGGGCTGTTACTTCAAATCAAAATCCAGGAGAGGTTCTGAAAAAACTGTTCACATAGGGAGTTTTTTATGTATAATTGTTAATAAAAAAATGAAAATTATAATCTGCTCTAATGAAAGAGACCTTTCAAAGCTTTTAGCGGAGTTTCTTCAAGAAGAAGTTGAGTATTTTGAAACTTTTAAGATAAACAATAACCTCATAGATAACATCTATAAAATAAATCCTGATTTAATTTTTTTTGATATTTCTGCTAAGGGGCATTTGAAATGGAAAATAATAGAAACTCTTACAACAGCTCCATCATTAAGAGAGTGCCCGGTTATTTCCATTCTTAATAAGAAAAATGTTGCTCAGTTAATGAAAATATGTGAATTAGAAGTTTTTGATTATATTTCGAAACCCTTTTTAAAATGTGAAGTTATTATGAAAATTAATAGAGCTCGTGAAATTATAGAACTCAAAAGAGAGTTTAATAATTTACTTATTAAAGATCCTCTCACAGGAGCATATAACCGAGGATTTCTTATGGAAAGGATTCAAGAAGAGTTGAGTTGGTGTTCTTTATACAAGGAACCTTTAAGCCTTGCTCTTTTAGACATTGATTTCTTTAAAAAAATTAATGATACCTACGGACATCTTTCAGGAGACAGAATTTTAATGGAACTTGTCTCTTTAGCAATAGATTTTCTTCCAAATAAACTGACTATTGGTAGATATGGAAGAGAGGAGTTCTGTATTATTATGCCTTCTACAGATGAATCAGAGGCATTTGCGATTTGCGATGAACTTAGAAAGAAAGTTGAAAACCATTTATTTCATACTTTTTCAGAAGAAATAATAAAATTGACAATAAGCATAGGATTTACTACTTTTTACGGTAATGATCGAATTCTTCTTCACGAAATAATTCAAAAAGCAGACATTGCTCTTTATAAAGCAAAACAGTCAGGAAGAAATAGAGTAATTTTTGAGGCTTTTGAGTTAGAATAAAATATAAAAAAAAAGGAGGGCAAAAATGAAAGGATTAGCTCTTTTATTAGCAGCAGTAATGTTATTTACTGTGGCATGCGGACAGTTACAACAGCAACATTATGAAGGAGCAGGTGCAGGTGCTGTAATCGGTGGAATTGCGGGAGCTCTTTTAGACAAAAAAAATCCATGGCGCGGGGGGGTAATAGGTGCTGGATTAGGAGCAGTTTTTGGTGCTACAATTGCTGATATTTCAACAAGAGGGTCAAGAGAGGCTTATCAGACAGGCAAACCAGTTGAATACAGAACAGAGGATGGGAGAGGTTACTACAGAGCAGAACCAGCAAGTGATTACTATTACAAAGATCCCTATACAAAATGCAGAAAAGTTAGTGAAAAGGTATGGGAAAATGGGAAAATTGTAAAAGATACAGTAAAGGAAATATGTGAATCTGAGAAACAGGAGAGAACTTATTAAATTATGAGAGAAAGACTTATTCGATTAATTTATGAAGAGGCATTTAAATATTCGGAAACCCCCATTTTTAGACTGACTTCAGGAGGGCTGAGCAACTATTATTTTAACTGTAAAAGAGTAACCCTCTCACCTGAAGGTATGTATCTGATTGGAAACATTATTTACGATATGATTAAAGATTTGAATGTAAAAGGAATTGGTGGACTCACACTCGGTGCAGATCCTATAGCTACGGCAGTTGCCTATACATCTTATTTAAAAGGCAATCCCATTGAAGCCTTTGTAGTTCGAAAAAAAGCTAAAGAACATGGAACGATGCAATGGATTGAAGGAAATATTAAAGAAGGCGACAGTGTAGTAGTTGTTGATGATGTTATAACAACAGGAAATTCAACAATTCAAGCAATTACAAGGCTTAAGGAAGAAGGCATTTTTGTAAAGAGCGTAGTAGTTCTGGTTGACAGACAAGAGGGTGGGAGAGAAAATATTTTGAAATTTCTTTCAGAATGCGGGTTCCCCAATAATTTACAGGCAGTTGTTTTAAGAGATGATGTGATGAAATTATACAAGAAGTGAAAAAACAAATAAGATTTCAATGTGTAATTCATTGCTCCTCCCTTTGTTGCGGAGGAGCAACAATTTTAACATTGAAAGAGATTAAAAAACTTTATAGATTTTTTCCTGTTACAATAGGTTTCAGAAAAATATTCCCTTTAAATTCGGCTCATAAATCCTATATAGAAGAAATCGCAATAAAATATAAAAAATTTTATATAATTGGAGACTTTGTTGCTGGGAATAGATTAAAAAAAAGATGTCAAATGCTTAAAGACTCTTTATGCTTAATAAATAGTTTTAAACCCCTTCAATGCTCTGTCATTCCTTTTTCAGTAACCTTTCCTGAAGAGTTACAAAATCTCGTGATAGCAAAAAAAAGACAAGGTGCTTTCAAATTCTGTAAAGGATTTATAGATGATGCTAAATTGGTATGGGATGATAAATTTGTTGATAAAGAACTTCGTGAGAACTTTTATAAACTTCTTGAGAATTTTATTTTTCAAAGAGATATAATAGAAAAAATTTTTTTAAAATTTGAAAATAATCCTTTTTTTAAAAAATTAATTCAATCAGAAGAGGGTCTTTTTGAAGTTCCTATTATTTCTGATTTTATCGATGAGATATGTGGAATTGCCTCAATTGATAAAAAGGAATTCATAAAATTTCAAAAAAGTTTATTTGTAAGAGAATTGACAGTTGGTGGAATTAAAAACTCTTTATTTATTGATGCATTAAATACTTTGGAATCAGTAAAGATTTGACAGAACAGGGAAAATCTTATTATTATTAAAAATACGCCATCCTTGTAGGAGGTTATTGTGGCAGGGCATTCCAAATGGGCGCAAATCAAACATAAAAAAGCACAAGTTGATGCCAAAAAAGGTAAAATTTTCACAAAACTTGTAAAAGAAATATCCGTTGCAGCACGGCTTGGAGGAGGAGATCCTGAAAAAAATCCTCGCCTGAGAGTTGCAATTGAGAAAGCAAGAGAAGTAAACATGCCAATGGACAATATTAAAAGGGCAATAATGAAAGGAACTGGAGAACTGGCAGGTGTAGCCTATGAAGAAGTCACTTATGAAGGATATGGACCTGGTGGAGTTGCACTTTTAATTGAAGCTATGACAGATAACAAAAACAGAACTGTTTCTGAGATAAGACATCTTCTTTCAAAATATGGTGGTAGTCTCGGTGAGTCTGGATGTGTTTCATGGATATTTGAGAAAAAAGGATACATTCTTGTTGATAAAAAATCAGTTGATGAAGATACTCTTCTTTCAATTGTATTAGATGCAGGGGTTGAAGATGTGAAAAATGATCCCAAAGAGGATAATTATGAAATTATTGTTTTACCAGAGCAATTAAAAGATGTGAAAGAAGTTTTACAGAGAGTGGGAATAAATATCTCTTTAGCTGAGATAACAATGTTACCCAAAAATTATGTCTCTGTAGAAGGAGAAGATGCTGAAAAAATTTTAAAACTAATGGATGCGTTAGAAGACCATGACGACATTCAAAATGTTTATGCAAACTTTGATATCCCAGATGAGGCAATGATTAAGGCAGAAGCATAGGATGGAGCCATCTATTAGACTTACTTTTAAAAGAAAATTTATTGCAGGTCTAATAGTTACCATCCCTGTAGCAATCAGCATATTTGTACTTATTCAGCTTTTTAAAATCGTAGATGGCCTTTTAGGTCCCATATACGATTATATCTTCGGCAGACATATTGCTGGATTAGGTTTTATAACAGCATTGATCATAGTTTTTTTAGTAGGAGTTATATCGACCAATGTTTTTGGAAAAAAACTTTTAGACCAGATTGAAAAACTGCTCTTTCTTAAAATACCTATATTTAAAAGCCTTTATTCATCTTTGAAGCAGTTAATTGACGCCTTTTCGCCAGAAAATAAATCTTCTTTTCAAAAGTTTGTTATTGTGGAATATCCAAGAAAGGGTAGCTTTGTTTTTGGATTTCAGACAAAGGAATGTTTGTTAAAAGAAAACAATATAGAAAAAAAACTTATTGCAGTTTATATACCCACTAATAACCTTTATCTGGGAGAGGTTGTGCTTTTTGATGAAGAAAGCGTAATTCATACGAATATTCCAATTCAGGAGGGTATAAAAATAATCCTTTCAGGTGGAATTGCGGCACCACAAATAATAAGAGGTGATAAATAGTGGATGTAGTAATTTTGGCAGCTGGATTAGGTACTCGAATGAAGTCCAATCTGCCAAAGGTACTTCACAGGATTTTTGATAAACCAATTTTAGATTATGTTATAGATTGTGCCAGAAGTTTAAATCCTGCTAATATATTTGTTGTTATTAATCCATCATTAAAAGAAGTTATAGAACATCTTGAAAAATACGATTTGAACATTGTTTTCCAGAATGAACCTAAGGGAACAGCTCATGCTTTAGAGTCTGCTTTACCGTTTATAAAAAGTGAAAAAATTTTAATTCTAAATGGTGATACACCTTTGATAAAAAAGGAAACACTTTTAAATTTTTTAAAATTTTTTGATGAGAAAAATCCAGCCATGGCAATTCTTTCCTTTTATCCAAAAAGACAGCATTCCTACGGAAGAATTTTAAGAAATTCTAAAGGAGATGTTGAAAAAATAGTTGAAGTTACTGATTACGCTGGAGAGGAATCTTCTGAGGCAAATAGTGGAGTTTATTTGTTAAAAAGAAATGTTTTAGACCTTCTTAAAAAGATTAAAGAGAATCCCCGGAAAGGCGAATTTTATCTAACGGATATTGTAGAGATAGCGATTTCTAAAGGATTTAAAGTCGATGCTTATTCATTAGCAGAAGAAGATGAGTTAATCGGGATAAACAATCGTGAGGAACTTTCTCTTGCTATGAAATATTTAAGAGACAGAATTGTTAAAGAATTGATGACTGAAGGTGTTACATTTTATGATCCATTATCTGTCTGGATTTCTTCCACTGTAAAAATTGGAAAAGACACAATAATTTATCCAAATGTCTTTCTTGAAGGAAACACCACCGTCGGGCAAAATTGTATTATCTGCCAGGGGACAAGAATCCGAGATAGTATTATTGAAGATAATGTTAAAATAAAAGATTGCACAGTAATTGAAAGTTCTCACATAAAGTCTGGATCAAATATTGGTCCTTTTGCTCATATAAGACCTGAAAGTATTATTGGGCAGAATTGTAGAATTGGCAATTTTGTAGAGGTTAAAAAATCAGCCATAGGAGATGGAACAAAAGCAGCCCATTTAAGCTATATTGGAGACGCTGAAATAGGCAATAATGTAAACATTGGTGCAGGCACAATTACATGTAATTATGACGGTAAAAAGAAGCATAAGACAACCATAGAAGATAATGTATTTATAGGAAGTGATACACAGCTTGTAGCTCCTGTCAAAATTGGAAAGGGTTCATACATTGGAGCTGGCTCTACTATTACAAAGGATGTTCCTCCTGATGCCCTTGCAATATCAAGGACTCCTCAGAAAAACATAGAAGGCTGGGCAAGGAAAAAGAGGGAGAAACAATGAAAGGATTTATATTCGCATGCACAGATAAAACAGAAAAAGAATGCTTTGACAGGATGATTTTTTCAACTAACAAACTTTACTCTGATGAAGTTTTACAAATTAAAAAGGGAGATTACTTATTTCTTTATAACATTGATAAAGATGTTATTTATGGTATTTTTAAAGCTGCTTCTGATGGAGGAAAAAATATAGAGCCTGATGCTTGGGGAGGTAAATATCCTTATCAGGTTATAGTGGAAAAGAATGAAAATTCAATAATTTTAAAAGAAGCAAGAAAGATTTTAGATAAAATGGGAATAAAATGGGGCAGAATTCTAAACTCTCAATTATTAGAGATATTCCTTAAATATCTTCAAAATCCTGATAATTTTGACTGGAGTAAGGTAAAGAATATTATTGATGAAGATGAAAAACCCAAATTAGAAACAACTACTCTTTGGGATTATCCAACCCAAAGCTATGGGAAATTATCAAAAGGTAACAATAAATATCCGGGTGTAACACCAGCATTTATTATATACAACATGATAAAAAGATATACAGAGGTTGGTGATTTAGTTGTTGACCCAATGGCTGGAAGCGGAACTACCTTTGATGTTTGTAAAGAGGAAAATCGTAAATGCATATGTTATGATATTTCTCCAACAAGACCAGATATAATCCAGAATGATGCCAGAAAGATTCCTCTTCCAGATAATTCAGTTGATATGATATTTATTGATTCTCCTTATGGGGATAATGTGAGATATAATGACCACCCTGACGATATAGGGAAAATTTCTGCTGAAACAGAGAATTTTTATGATGAGTTAGAGAAAGTTATGAGAGAGTGTCATAGAATTTTAAAACCAGACAAAGTTTTGGGTTGGTTAATTGGAGATCAATGGGTTAAGAAAAAATTTACTCCTGTTGGATTCAGAATTTTTGAACGACTTTGTAAATATTTTGAGCCTGTTGATATAATCTGTGTTGCTCGGAGAAATCAAACATCCAATACTGCTATTTGGCATAATAGAGCACTAAGATTTAATTTTTATTTAAGAGGATTTAAATATCTTTTTATTGTCAGGAAAGTTTCTCAAGAGACATTAAAAAAACAAAAAAGACAAATTAAATGGAATCAATATGAAAGGGACAAAAAAGAATGAGTGACCCTAAAAAGAATATAGAGAGTATTATTAAAGATTTAGAAGCAGGGAATAAAGATCCAGACAAGGCATGGCTTGAGATAAAAAAACTCAAGGAAAGCTATGTATCTAACCTTACACTTCATCATCCTCACATAGAAAATCCTGAACAGTCATGGCACTCATTTATAGGTAGAAAATTTGAAAAAATTATTAAATCTATACTTAACGCATATTTAAAAGAAATTAGCAAGATAGATAAATCTTTCAGCACTCTAAGGGTCTTAACAGATAATGAAATCAAGGATAAAAAGAATGAGGTTCTATTTAGAAAGATTGCTGTTAAATTTGGGGATTATCTTTTATTACCAGATACTGACCTTGTAGTTGTTGATTTGAATGCTAATGATGTTTGGAATTCACATGTTCTTGCCATTATCTCATGTAAAACAAGCTTAAGAGAAAGAATAGCTCAGGCTTGTTATTGGAAATTAAAATTACTTACATCGGATGTTACAAAAAATATCAAAGTATTTCTTGTTACTGCCGATAATGATCAGGATTTTTATATAAAGTCAAACCTAAAAAACAGAATAAATGGAAAAAGTAGAAATAGAATCATAGCAGAATATGAGCTTGATGGTATATATATTTTAAGAGATGATTTTAAGGATGAAGAGGAAAGTAGCAAAGTAAAAAAATACGAAAAAATATTTATAGATTTAATTGAGATTTTTAACAAAAAAAGAGGATAGAATGTGTGGGATAATTGGATATATTGGAGATAAAAATGCTGTTCAGATAGTACTTGATGGGTTAAAAAGGCTGGAGTATCGTGGGTATGATTCAGCCGGAATAGCCTTTTTAGTTGATAGCAGGATTAACACGTTAAAATGTAAGGGAAAAATTAAAAATTTGGAGCAACTCCTACAGGATTTAGGCAATTTAAACAATATAAAATTAGCAATAGGACATACAAGATGGGCAACCCATGGAAAGCCTTCAGATGAAAATGCTCATCCTCACTGTTCAGGTAAAATTGCTGTTGTCCATAACGGAATAATTGAAAATTATATTGAAATTAAAAAAGAACTTACTCAGGAAGGATATAAATTTAATTCAGAGACTGACACAGAAGTAATTGCCCATTTGATTGAAAAATATTCAAAAAAATACAGTTTTGAGGATGCTGTAAGGCATGCCTGCTTAAAGCTTAAAGGTTCCTATGCAATAGTTTTGATAAATGAAGAGGAACCTGATACTCTAATTGGAGTAAGGATGGAAAGCCCTCTTGTTGTTGGAATATCAGAGGAGGAAAAATTTATAGCCAGTGATGTCCCTGCTTTTTTAGCTCATTGTAGAGATGTTGTTTTTCTTGAAAATGAAGAAATGGTTGTTTTGAATAAAGACAGATTCAAGATTTATGACCTAAAGGGCAATGAAAAAACAAAGACTATAACTAAAATAACATGGACCGAAGGAGCTGCTGAAAGAGGCGGATTCAAGCATTTTATGTTAAAAGAGATATATGAACAGCCAAGAGCTATTGCAGATACCATTCGAGGAAGGATTTTACATGAAGAAGGTGACATTGTTTATGAGGAATGGGGTTTTACTAAGAATGAGCTAAAAAATTATGAAAAGATTTACCTTGTAGCCTGTGGAACTTCCTATCATGCATGTATGATTGGTAAATATATGATTGAAGAGCTCTGTAGTATTCCTGTTGAAATTGATATTGCCTCTGAATTTCGTTATAGGAAAATACCCTTCGAAAAGAAATCTCTTTTCATTGCAATCACTCAATCAGGAGAGACAGCAGATACTTTGGCTGCTTTAAGATATGCTAAAAATAATAAAATTAAAACATTAACCATCTGTAATGTTTTAGGAAGCACAGCCTCTCGAGATGCAGATAATGTCTTTTACACTCATTCAGGTCCTGAAATTGGAGTTGCCTCTACAAAGGCTTTCACAACTCAGATATTGGCTTTATATATTTTCAGCATCGGTCTTGCATTAGCAAAAGGAAATATCAACAAAAAAACAGCAAAAATTCTAATAAATGATTTATTAACTTTGCCTAGAAAAGTTGAAGATACTTTAAGAATTGACAAAAATATTCAGACAATTGCAAAAGAAGTTTATAGAAAACCGAATTTTTTGTATCTTGCAAGAGGCTTAAACTATCCAGTTGCTTTAGAAGGTGCTTTGAAATTAAAGGAAATATCATATATTCATGCTGAAGGATACGCATCTGGCGAGATGAAACATGGACCAATAGCACTTGTTGAAGAAGGTTTCCCAGTAGTATTCATTGTCTCCGAGGATAATTTATTACAAAAAACCATTTCCAATATGCAGGAGATTAAAGCAAGGGATGGTTTTTTAATAACATTTACAAACAGCAATCAAGAAGAAATAAAAACATTATCAGATAGACTAATTAAAGTAGAAGGTATTAATAAATATCTCAATACCGTATTGTTTACTGTACCTCTTCAACTTTTTGCTTATTACATAGCTGTTTTGAGGGGTTGTGATGTTGATCAACCGAGAAATCTTGCTAAAAGTGTTACTGTTGAATAAATTTAGAAAAACTAAACAATTTTGTATAAAAATAAAATTAAGAGGGGTATAGCCATGAAAGATTTCCCCCTGTCGGATTTAAATCCGGCTCAACAAGAAGCAGTAGTTTATTGTGAAGGGCCACTTCTTGTGCTTGCAGGTGCAGGAAGTGGAAAAACAAGGGTAATTACTTACAAATTTGCTTATTTAACCCGTGAACAAGGACTTCCTCAATCATCAATATTTACTGTTACCTTTACAAATAAGGCAGCTGAAGAAATGAAAGAAAGAATTGGACGAATGTGTAATGGCCATTGCAAAAATATGTGGATTGGAACCTTTCATTCCCTATGTTTACGAATTCTGCGAAATCATATTGATAAAATAGGATACAAAAGAGATTTCATAATATACGACGAAGATGATCAGGCAACCCTAATTAAAAGAATTCTTAAAGACTTAAACATGCACGAGGCTTTGTGTAAATGTCTTGCATCAAAGATAAGCAATTTAAAATCTAACCTAATAACTCCTGAGGATTATGTATCAAGTATTGAGGGTTATGAATTTGAAGAGAGATTAGGTAGAATATATATGAAATATCAAAAAGAATTAAAAAAATACAATGCCTTAGACTTTGATGACTTAATTCTTTGTGTTATAGATCTCTTTAGAGAAAGAGAAGAGCTACTGAAAAAATATTCTGAACAATTTAGATACATTCTTGTTGATGAATTTCAAGATACTAATAAATCACAGTATGTGCTTCTTCAATTACTCTCAAAGCATCATAAAAAAATATGTGCTGTAGGAGATGATGACCAAAGTATTTATAAATTTAGAGGAGCAAATGTTTATAATATCTTAGAATTTGAAAAAGATTTTCCAGGTACTAAAGTTGTAAAATTAGAACAAAATTATCGTTCAACAAAGAACATAATACTTGCATCAACTGCTATGATTTCTAAGAATCCTATGAGAAAATCCAAAACTTTATGGACTGAAAGAGATTGGGGAGAAAAAATTTTTTATTGCCAATTAAGCAATGAAGAAGAAGAGGCTAAGTATATTGCAAAAAGCATTAAAGAATTATACCTTAAAGGAGATTATGAATACAGAGATTTTGCTATACTCTATAGATTAACTTTACAAGCAAGGGCTTTGGAGGAAGCACTGAGGATTGAAGGCATACCCTATCAGGTAATAAGTGGCGTAAGTTTCTATCATAGAAAAGAAATAAAAGATGTTATTGCTTATATGAGGTTTATTCTTAATAATGAAGATAATCTGAGCCTTTTAAGAATAATCAATACTCCTCCAAGAGGCATAGGTATTTCCGCTATAACAAAGATTGAACAGGAAGCAAAGAAAAATATGTCTTCCTATTACGATGCAATAAAATTAATAATAAAGGATGAAAATGCTTCAGAAATTCTAAAGGAAAAATTATCAGCCTTTGTAGAGTTGATAGAAGAGCTATCTAACAAAGAATATAAAACTGCATCCTTGATGATTAAAGATATTTTAAATTCCACTGGTTATCTTGAAGAAATAGAAGAAGACCGAATACAAAATGTATTAGAACTGCTTTCTTCTGCAGAAGACATCCCTGTTAAAGAATTTCTTGATAAAGTCTCTTTAATCTCAAATGTCGATATTTGGGAGAATAAGAAAAATTATGTTTCCCTTCTTACTCTTCATTCAGCAAAGGGGCTTGAGTTTCCTGTTGTATTCATTGCAGGATGTGAAGAAGGTATTCTCCCTTATTTCAAAGCAAAAGAAGATTTATTAGAAATGCAGGAGGAACGAAGATTATTTTATGTTGGCATGACAAGAGCAAAAAATATTCTATTTCTAACATCTGCGAGCAATAGAAAACTCTATTCAAAAATTCAAAAACAGGAACCTTCGAGTTTTATCAAAGACATCCCAGTTGATTACTGTACTTGTATAAGAAAGGATTATTCCACTTTTGTAACAGAAAATAAAGCAACAGAAAAACCAAAGATAAAAACACCCTTTGTAATAGGATGTAAGGTTAAACATCCTACATGGGGTATTGGAGTCGTTAGAGACTGTTATGGAGAGGGAGAAGATTTAAAAGTTATTGTTAATTTTCCTGGCATCGGAGTTAAAAAATTAGCTACAAAAATTGTAAATTTAGAGAGGGTTTAAAAATGAAAATTACAAAGGAACAGGTAAAACACATAGCATTACTAAGTAGATTAGAGCTCGATGAGGGCGAAACAGAAATTTATCAAGAACAACTTAGCAGAATCCTTGATTATGTTGAAAAACTAAATGAAGTAGATACTAAAGATATTGAACCGACATCGCATGTAATTGAATTAAATAACATTTTCAGAGAAGATGAGGTTAAAGCTTCTATTTCAAGGGACGAAGCTTTAAAAAATGCACCAGATTATACAGATAAATTTTTTAAGGTGCCTAAAATTATTGAATAAAAAATTTAGTGAGAGGGAAATGTTAAGAACTTTCTTAAGAGCAAAACTTCATCTTGCAAAAGTAACAGAGGCTAATTTATTTTATGAAGGCTCAATTAGTATTGATATTGAGCTCCTTGAGCTTTCAGGTATCATGCCCTATGAAAGGGTATGGATAAGTAATATGAATAATGGTGAAAGATTTGATACCTATGTTATTCCCGCACCAAAGGGCTCAAGGAAAATAGGGCTTAACGGTCCTGCTGCTAAAAAAGCATCTGTTGGGGATAGAATAGTTATTTTTTCTTATGGATATTTAAAAGATCATGAAATAGCATTACACAAACCCAAAATTATATTACTTAATGAAGAAAATGAGCCTATAAAAATTTATAGCCCTGAAATGACTGAAAATTTATGATTTATACCTGCCAGAGTAAAGTCTGATTTTTTGCATTTTTTATTAATTGTTAATTGAACATATATCAAGTGTAGAGTAAAAGGGGGAGACTGCGCTCCCCTTTTTGAAAAAATTACTTCACAAAAGGATTTGCATAGAAGGTAATAAGAACGAATACAAGAACATAAATGACAAGAGACTCAATTAATGCAAGACCTACGATAAAAAGTGTCATGAGCTTACCAGTAACTCCAGGGTTTCTTGCTGAACCTTCAAGAATACCTCTAAGACCCTGTCCCATTCCAGCTCCACCACCACCTGCAGCTGCGCCAAGTCCAATTAATGCTCCTGCTGTTGCCCATCCATAGTAATTAAGCTTTGCAGGATCAGATTCGGCTGCAAAAACTGCTGAGGCGGTCAAAACAACAACCAATGCAGCAAATAGAAGTACAAAAAACTTTCTCATTCTGTTTTTCCCTCCTTTCTTTTTTTATTTTTTAATGAGACTCCTCAACGGAACCTGCTATATAAACAGCAGTTAATAACATAAATACGTATGCCTGAAGTACACTGACCAATGTTCCTAGTCCTAAAAAGGCAACAGGCACTATCAATGGAGCTAAAATACCAAGAACCATTAATAAAAGATGTTTTCCAAACATATTACCAAAAAGTCGAACTCCAAGGGTTAAAGGTCTTGCTAAATGGGTTATCCATTCTACCACAAACATAAACATCATAAATGGTATAGCATAGATACTTCTAATAGGACCTAAGAAGTGTTCTAAATAACGAATTCCATGAACTTTAAAACCCATAAACTGATAGATAAAGAATACAGGAATTGCCATGGAAAAAGTCACATTAACATTGGAAGTTGGGGATTCAAAACCTGGAATAAGACCGAATAAATTACAGACTAAAATATAAATAAAAAGAGTGCCTAAAAGAGGTAAAAATTTATCTCCCCAATGATGTCCAATGCTCATTAAAGCCTGACCTCTTAAAAATTCCATAAGCACTTCCATTACGTTTTGAATTCCTGCTGGAACCATTTTTAAGTTACTCTTAACAATAAGAGAAACTCCAATAATCAATGCCATAGCTAACCATGAATAACTAACAAATGGCGGGATTGAAGGGAATAACATGTGTAAAAAAGTCGGTGCCTCCACGATAAGCCTCCTTTCTAAAATTTAATTTAAGTTATAATACATAAAATTTTTCCAAATGTCAAGAGTGATTCTACTATAATATATATATGAAAGAAATTTCAAAAATTTCTTCTCATCCTGGAGTTTATATTTTTAAAGACAAAAAAGGAAAGGTTCTATACGTAGGAAAAGCAAAGAATTTAAAGAATAGACTGTTAAGTTATTTTAACGCAAGTGAGCTTGATCCAAGAAAACGTAGCATGATGGAGTTAGTGAAAGACTTTTCTTACATTGTAACTTCTAATGAATTTGAGGCTCTTGTTTTAGAGGCAAATCTAATAAAGCAATATAAACCACCTTTTAATGTTTTACTGAGGGATGATAAAAGCTATCCATATCTAAAAATAACTATAAATGAGGAATGGCCTAAAATTGAAGTAGCTCGCAAAATAAAAAAAGATGGTAGTTTATATTTTGGTCCCTATGTTCCAGCTCAATCTATGTGGGAAGCTCTTTCCTATATCAGAAGAAATTTTTCAATCAGAACATGTAAATATAATTTAAACAAAACAATAAAGCCCTGTATTCAGTTCCAGATGAAAAGATGTCCCGCTCCCTGTGCAAGATTAATAAGCAGAGAGAATTATCTTAAAGGAGTAGAGGAAGTTATTATGTTTCTTAAAGGACAGAAAAAAGAACTTATTGATATGTTAAGAGAAAAAATGTTTAAACTAAGTGAAGATCTTAAATTTGAAGAAGCATCCCAAGTAAGAGACCAGATAAAGAGACTTGAGAGAATTTTTGAACAGCAAAGGGCAGTATCCCAGAATCTTGATGATTTAGATGTTTTTGGTATATATGTAGATAATTCAAATATCTCAGTGAATATCTTGTTTGTAAGAAATGGTTTATTAGTGGGTTCTAAGGATTATCTTATAAAAAGAGTTTTTTTTGGCAATCTCTCAGAACTTACCTTTTCTATAATTGAATCTTTTTACTTAAAGGAAAATATAATTCCGCCTCCATTAATTCTCTTGGAGCAAATTCCAGATAATTCAGAGAATCTTATTAAGTGGTTATCAAAAGAACGGGGAGTTAAAATTAAAATAAGAACACCAAAGTCAAATGAGGAAAAAGCCCTTATTGATATGGCAATAAAAAATGCTAAAATTCATCTAAAACATAAAATCTTACCAATTGAAAATACTTTATACGAACTTAAAGAAAGATTATACCTTAAATCATTGCCAGAAAGGATTGCAGCCTTTGATGTTTCTACTCTTTTTGGCTATCATTCTGTAGGAAGTTTCGTTTACTGGGAAAATGGTTCATTTAATAAAAACTACTATAGACATTTAAAAATAAAAGAAACCAAAGCAGCAGATGACTATTTATCAATGAAAGAGACTGTTTTCAGAGTTATAAATAAATTTGATACAGAAGAAAGAGTACCAATACCAGATATTGTCTTGATAGATGGCGGTAAAGGACACTTAAATGTTGCTCTAAAGGTACTTTCTGAATTAAAGGATAAATTAAATGTATATGCCATTGCAAAAGACCCAGACAGATTAATCTTTCCAAATGGCAAGGAAATATCTCTTGAAGACAAAAAACCATCTTCTCTTTTATTAAAAAAGATACGAGATGAAGCTCACAGATTTGCTATAAGTTATCACAGAAAATTAAGGAAAAAAGTTACTTTTGAGTCTATACTTGAGAAAATTCCAGGGATTGGCAAAAAAAGAAGACTTATACTGCTAAAAAAATATGGAAGCCTTTCAAAAATTAAAGAAGCCTCAGAAGAGGAGATTGCTAAATTACCGAGTTTCAATTTAAATCTTGCAAAAGAAGTTTTAAAATATCTTCAAAAATGATAAAATTTATATAATTATGGAAAAAGTTTTAATAACTGGTGGAACAGGTTTTGTAGGAAGATACGTTGTAAATCTTGCCCTTAAAAAAGGATATGCAGTTCATCTTTTAGTTAGAAATCTGAAAAAGGCAAAAAATATTTTTGGGGGCACTATAAACTGCCATGTTATAGAAAATCTGACTGAAATAGAAAAATTACGAGATATAATAAAAATATTAAAGCCTGACTATGTAATCCATTTAATTGGCATTATTCAGGAAATAAAATCTAAAGGAATTACCTTTGAAAAAGTTCATTTTGAGTATTCTAAATACTTTTATGAAGTTTTAAAAGAATTACCACCTAAAAAGATAATTCATATGAGTGCTCTTGGAGTAGATGAAAAGGCTCCATCAAAGTATCATATTACTAAATTGAAAGCTGAAAAAGAACTATTAAAAAGTGGAATCCCCTTTGTTATATTTCGTCCATCCTTTATTTTAGGACCTGAACAGTTACTATTTACAAAATTAAGAGAAATCCTTAACAGGGCTCCTTTTATTATTTTCCCCGATATTAATGGATATTATTTTCAACCTGTTGATGTAAGGGATGTGGCAGAATGTTTTATAAGGGCAATTGAATATAATGGAACAGGCGTATTTGAGCTTTGTGGTGATGAGAAAGTTAGTTTGAGTGATATTGTAAGAGACTTTTTAAAAGTCCTTCATAAAGTGGCACTTTTTTTCCCTATTCCGAAGGGAATTCTAAAAATATTTCTATCTGAACAATACAAAATGATGTGGAGAGATAATGTATGTGGTTATTCTAAAGATATCTTCCAAATGACAGAAATTTTACAAAAAAGCCCGATTCCTTATATAGAATCAATAAAATGGTCAGCAACTAATAAGTAAACTTTATCTGTTTATTCTTTAATTGAAAAATAAAGCTTCACTGAAACCAAGCCAAACACTACAGTCGTAATCCATGGAGCAACAAATGGGGGTAAGATTTTAGAATAGCCAGCAAACATAAAAAGTGAATACAAAAGCCAGTAAACTATTGTTATTAAAAATCCAATACTAACTGTTATTAGTCCACTTGCCTGAGCCCCGCTTTTAGTTTTTGAAAAAATGGAGCTAAATTTTTCATCGGCTCCAAGAGGTAAAGAAAGTCCCAAAATCATCATAAAAAATGTAACAAAATTATAAGAAAGCCTTCCGCTTATATCAGTATCAATTTTCGGATTACTTAGCCCTACTCTTTTTAAATCTCTTCTTTTCTGTAAAAGCTCTGATATACCAAATTCTTCGATTTTTTTGATATCTTTAAATGCTGTTACAGATAATTTAAGATTCATTGGATAATTTATCTCAGGCAATTTTTCTACTCTTCCATTAATGAAATCGTAAATTATAACATTTTTAAGCAACCACTCTTTATTTTTGATATCTGCTTTTTCTGAGTGAATTTTTTTAATAAGGGTATCGTCTTTAATTATGAATATCTTTACGTTATTTGCTATTTTTATGTTCTGCGACTGTTCTGAAGAATTCAATGTTCCAATTTTTACAATTGTTCCGTCTTTTGTCCTAACATATATATCTTTTTGAACTTTACTTTTATTTTTTTCAGTTAAAGTTTCAATCATAACGTTAATTTTTTTTGTAAAGTAGGGTTGAATAAATTCACCAAAAATAAATCCAAACAAAGATATTATAACGCCTAAAAATAAAAAAGGTTTTAAAACTTTCCTAAGTCTTCCTCCTGAAACAGATAAAATAAGTAACTCTCTGGTTCTAATGCCTATGGAAAATATAAAAAGAGAACTTATTAGCGTAACAAAAGGAATTATATAAAAAACATACCTTGGTATGTTATACAGGAAATATTCAATAAAAAAAAATAAGGAAGGCTTATAGGGCATAAAATCATCGATTTTTTCAACAATTCCTATTATCGAAAGAAGCGAAGCAAGTGAGATAGTTAAAACAATAAAAATTGTCAAAAAATCTTTAATATAACTAAAACAAACAATATTTATTCTCATTTTTTATCCTATGCTTTGATTTTGTTGTAGGAGATAAAAGTAAATAAGCCCATAATCATTATGGGTAATAAAGCACCTACCTCAGCTGAGACCCTTCCAGCCTTTGCAAGATTTGATCCGTAAATCATTAGAATATAATAAATTGTAAATACAAGCAAACCAACTGTTATTCCACCAATTCTTCCACTTCTGCCAATTAATCTGCATAAAAAAGGAGATAAAAAAACACTAACAATACATAAAAGAGGCAAAGAAAATCTTTTATAAAGTTCAAGTTTATAGTCAATCTTTCTTTTTTCATCGCTTTGTATCTTTGATATAAGCTCAAAAATTGAAAATTCACTTATTTTTTTCGCAATTGGCTCTATATTAGGAGAAAGTTTAAAAATATATTCCTTAAAGTTTATCTCATTTAAAGTTAAATCTTTATTAAAATAGGCTTTTCCATCAAGCAAACTAAGATTGATATTTTCCTTTTCTTTTGTAATTCTACCAGCTTTTGCAATTACTATTTTAGCTTCTTCTTTTCTTTCATCAAAAATTATAACTTCTTTCAGACTAAGGCTATCTGGTTTTTCTTTTACAAAAATAGTAATGCCTTTAAATCCTTGATTAAATATACCCTCTTCTATTCCGAGAGGGGCTCTTTCTGCAAGAATTGTTAATATTTTCTCTCTTACGAGATTTACTGCGGAAGGGGCAAGATAAAAGCTCATTAAAACTGTAAATGAAAAGAAAATTAATCCTATATATATAGCAGGCTTAAAGGCTTTTTTATAGGGCATTCCACTTACCATAAAAATTGTCATTTCATTGTCTGTTTGAACTCTTCCATAAGTTAGCAAAATTCCCATAAGTAAAGCCATAGGAAGAGTAAATATAAGTAACTGCGGTTGTAGAAGAATGACAATCTTGAAAAGATTTATTAAATCAATACCAACAGAAGCAAAAACTTTGCTCAATTTAAGAAGCTTTTCAATTATAAGCAAAGAATTTAAAAAAGCTAAAGAAAGAAAAATATTCTGAAGTAACTCTTTGGTTAAAGCTTTAAAAATAATCGTCATTAAAAAATGCCTTTTTTAAGAATATCATGGATATGAATTAATCCTTTAAGGGTACCATCATTGGCAGGCACAACAAGGCTCGTTATTGAGTACTTCTGCATTGTTGAAAGAGCAACTGCTGCGAGTTCCTCTTCATTGATTGTTTTGGGATTTTTAGTCATTATTTGAGAAGCCTTTAACTCAAAGAGTTCTTTACCCCATCGATGAACTCCTCTTCTTACATCACCATCTGTAATAATTCCGAGAATTCTTTTATTTTCATCCACAATAACAACAACACCTAATCTTTTCGAAGAAATTTCTAAAACAGCATCAAGCATCAAAGTGTCTGGGTAGGCAACAGGAACTTCCTCTCCTGTGTGCATTAAATCTTTGACTTTTGTAAGCATTCTTCTTCCAAGAGAACCTCCTGGATGAAATACAGCGAAATCCTCTTTTTTAAATCCATTGCGCATTATTAATGCAACTGCAATAGCATCTCCCATTGCCATAGTTACAGTGGTTGATGCTGTTGGAATAAAACCAAATGGACATGCCTCTTCTTTAACTGATACATCTAAAACAACATCTGCCTGTTTGGCAAGAGTTGATTGAGGATTTCCTGTAAGAGCAATAATTTTTACATTGAAATATTTTAGATAGGGTATAAGCCTTAATATCTCCTCTGTTTCACCACTGTTACTTATGGCAATAACTACATCATCCTCAGTGACCATACCAAGATCACCATGACTTGCTTCAGCTGGATGCATGAAGAAAGAAGGAGTACCTGTGGAAGCGAGAGTTGCCGCTATTTTTCTTCCTACAAGCCCTGATTTGCCAATTCCTGTGATAACTACTCTTCCCTTTGAGTTATGTATGATTTCAACAGCCCTTATAAAATCCTCATTAATTCTATCTTTAAGTTCCTGAATTGATAAAGCTTCAATCGTAAGAACTTTTTTTGCAGCATCAATTAGATTTTCCATAAGTTTTATTTTAAGTCAGCATTTAATTTTATTTCAAATAATATCTATTTCTTATCGAGAATTAAAAATAAATCTCCTTCTATAAGATTATCTAAAACTTCAAAATTTTTTGTAAGGCTTTGAGCAAGTCCTTGCAGTTCTTCAACAGAAAAATAAACAACACCAATATCACGAAATTTTGTTTTATTATTAAGACAATTAAGAATGAGTCTTTCTTTAGTATTCTCAAAAAGAATTTCTACGCATCTTTGCATCAACTTTTTTACATTAGAAAGAGCTAGATTAAAAACTCCGATTATAACAATATAGTCAAAAATTTCATCTACCTGTTCAATTTCAATATCTTTTACATAAAAATTTGTTTTAGGATATTTTTTCTGTGCAAGCTTTATTAAAGAAGGATTGATATCTATTCCGGTATAGGTTAAATTAGCTCCCTTTTCTATTAAAAATCCGTAAAAATCACCTTTACCGCAACCAAAATCAAGAATCTTTTTCCCATCAGGATTGATAAGTTTATAAACTGCTTCGTAACGAAGTAGTTGACCTGTCTTTGTCCATCCTACTGCTTCGGGAGAATCCTTAAAATGAATAAATCTTTTTGTGAAAAAATCAATTACGAACTCCTTTTCAAGCTCATCCATTTGAATATGTTATACTAAAAAATGCATATAATTCCAGCAATTGACCTTAAAGATGGACAATGTGTAAGACTTCGTCAAGGTAAATTTGATGAGGTTACAGTTTATTATGAAGATCCTGAAGAAGCTGCAATTAAATGGCAAAAGGAAGGAGCAGAAGTTTTACATGTAGTTGATCTCGATGGAGCACGCAGTGGAAAGATACAAAATCTTTCATCTATTAAAAAAATCAGAGAAGCCTTCAAAGGAGTAATAGAAGTTGGAGGAGGCATAAGAACAGAGGAAGATGTGAAAATTCTTTTTGATTGCGGAATAGATAGAGTGATACTTGGCACTGTTGCAGTAGAAAATCCAGATTTTGTAAAAAATGTATGCAAAAATTTTCCAGGGAAAATAATTGCAGGGATTGATGCCCGTGATGGTTATGTAGCAGTAAAAGGCTGGGTTGAACTTACAAAAATCAAGGCAACTGAACTTGCTCAAAGAATGAAGGAGCACGGAGTATGGGGAATTATTTATACTGACATTTCACGAGATGGAATGCTTAAAGGACCTAATATTGAGACAACAAAAGCACTTGTTGATTCTCTCACAATTCCCGTAATTGCCTCAGGCGGAGTTTCATCAATTGAGGATATAAAGAAGCTTGCAAAAATCCAGAATCTCTGGGGTGTTATTGTAGGAAAAGCTCTGTATTCAGGGACAATAAAATTGAGCGAGGCTATTAAACTATGTTGGCAAAACGAATAATACCCTGTCTTGATGTTAAGGATGGAAGGGTTGTAAAGGGAGTTAACTTTCTTAACCTTAGAGATGCAGGAGACCCTGTTGAAAATGCCCTTTATTATGATGAAGAAGAAGCTGATGAGCTTGTTTTCCTTGATGTTACTGCATCCCATGAAAAAAGAAAGATAATAATTGATGTTGTTGAAAGAACCGCATCCGTTGTATTTATGCCACTTACTGTAGGTGGTGGGATAAAAAGCCTTGATGACATAAGAGACCTTTTAAATGCAGGAGCAGATAAAGTTTCAATAAATACAACTGCTGTAAAGGACCCTTATTTTATTCAAAAAGCATCAAGCAGATTTGGTTCACAATGTATAGTAATAGCAATAGATGCAAAAAGAGTTGATAAAAACTTTAACCCTAAATCCTATCCACCTGAAAACTGGTTTGATGACAGTGAAATAAAGGAAGTTCTTTATAATGAAAATTCAAGGTTTGTTTTATCAACACATGGTGGAAGACTCATGAGACCTATAGATGCAATAGCCTGGGCTAAAAAGATGGAAAAATTAGGTGCTGGAGAGATACTTCTTACAAGCATGGACAGAGATGGGACAAAGGAAGGTTATGATATAGAACTTACAAGGACTATTTCAGAAGCTGTTTCTATTCCTGTTATTGCTTCTGGTGGAGCAGGAACACTTGAACATCTTTATGAAGCCTTTGCCTATGCTAAAGCAGATGCAGCTTTAGCCGCATCAATATTTCATTTCAGGGAATATTCAATAAGAGAAGCAAAAGAATTTTTAAAGCAAAAAGGGATTCCAATAAGGTTATAAAGGAGGAAAAGTGGTAAGAGTTAGATTTGCACCTTCTCCTACAGGACATCTTCATATAGGAGGAGCAAGAACTGCTCTTTTTAACTGGCTCTTTGCAAGGCATCATAATGGAAAATTTATTTTAAGGATTGAAGATACTGACAGGTCACGCTCTACAGAGGAGTATATAGAATCAATTATTGAGTCAATTAAATGGCTTGGACTTGACTGGGATGAAGGTCCGTTCAGACAGACTGATAGAATGGAAACATATAGAACTTATGCTTATAAACTTCTTGAAGAAGGTAAAGCCTATCGTTGCTACTGCACACCTGAGGAATTGGAAGAAAGAAGGCAGAAAGCAATGAAAGAGGGAAAACCACCAAGATATGACCGCATATGTAGAGAAATTAAGGAAACTTTGAATAAACCCTTTGCAATTCGTTTTAAAATGCCTGTAGAAGATGAAACAGTGGTTCATGATCTTGTAAAAGGTGATGTAACTTTTAAAAATATTGAACTTGAAGATCTTGTAATCCTAAGAAGTGATGGCACACCAACGTATAATTTTTGTGTTGTTGTTGATGATTATGAAATGGGTATAACACATGTAATAAGAGGCGAAGACCATCTAAATAACACTCCAAAACAAATTCATATTTATCATGCCTTAGGAATTAATCCACCAAATTTTGCACATATTCCAATGATTCTTGGCACTGATAGAGCTCGTTTAAGTAAGCGACACGGTGCAACATCTGTCTTAGCTTACAGGGATGAAGGATATCTGCCAGAGGCTTTAGTTAATTTTCTTGCAAGACTTGGATGGTCTTACGGAGACCAGGAGATATTTACAAGGGAAGAACTGATTAAGTATTTCAACCTTGAGCAGGTGGGAAAGGCAAATGCTGTATTTAATGCTGAAAAACTGCTATGGCTAAACAGTGAATACATTAAGCTAACTCCAGAAGAAAGACTTTTTGAGCTTGTTAAACCCTTTCTTGTCAACGAAGGATACTTAAAGGAAAATGTTGATATAAAATGGGCATGCAGAGCTATAAAATCTCTTAAAGAAAGATGTAGAACCCTTAAAGAGCTTGCCCTTGCAATGAGATACTATCTTCTTGATTATGTTGATATTGAACCAAAGGCAAAGGAAAAATACATAAATCCAGAGACTATACCGATAATTAAAGAAATAACTGAAAAACTTGCTCAACTTAATGATTTTACTCAGGATAAAATTGAGAAGATATTCATGGACATTGTAAATGAAAGAGGATTAAAACTTGGGCAGGTTGCTCAACCCATACGAGTAGTGATCACAGGAAGTACAGTAAGTCCTGGGATTTATGAAGTATTAGAAATTGTAGGGAAGGAAAAAACACTTAAAAGATTAAGGAGGATTATAAATGCCTCTTGAAAAGGAACTTCTTGAAATTATTGTGTGTCCTAAATGTAAAGGTGATTTAGTTTACGAAGAAGAAAAAAATATACTTTTATGTAAAACATGCAAAGTTTATTATCCTGTAAAAGATGATATCCCTGTCCTTCTTATTGAAGCCTCTCAACCTGTGGAGGAAGATAATGAATTTAAAATTAATTAGATGGTCCTACAACAATTAAGATAAAACTTTTGTAATTAATAATTCTCTCTGATACTCTTTTTATATCTTCTATGCTGACTTTTTCAATATATTCTGGATATTTTTTAATATAATCTTCTCCCAATTGATAAAAATCCATAAGAGGTAAAAATTCATTTAATTTTTTCATTGTATCAATTCTTAAAGGGAAACTACCTACCAAAAAAGCCTTTGCTTCTTTAAGTTCTTCTTCTTTTAATCCATTGTTTACCATATTTTTTAGTTCTTCTATGATCATTTTGACAACATTATCTGTGTTTTCAGCTTTTGTTTTAACCTCAATATAGAAGGCTCCATTTAATAAATAGGGGGTAAATGTGCTATATATTGAATAAGCAAGCCCCTTTTCTTCTCTAACTCTTTTTGCCAATCGAGATGTAAGTCCGCCACCTCCAAGAACATAATTCATTAAAGATGTAGCAAAAAAATCGGGGTCTTTTCTTGATATTCCCTCAAAACCTAAAACAATTGTTGATTGTGTTAAATCTTTTCTATTTATTTTCAATTCTAAAGGTTTATCTCTTTTTTGAAAAACATGTGGTACTATCTGTCTATCATGAAATTCACCTTGCCAGGGAAGAATATATTTTTCGATTTTATCCTTTAGTTCTTTTTCATTAATATCTCCAACAAAAGAAAAAATCATTCTGTTAGGTTTGTAAAATTTTTCATAAAACTTTAATATATCCTGCCTTGTTAGATCTTTGAGTTTTTCAGGCTCTCCTTCTATTGGTCTTCCATAAGGATGTTCTCCAAAAAGTTTTTTAAGGAAGTTTTTATGAGCTATATATGAGGGATCCTCTTCCATTTGTTTTAGTGATTTTTCAAGGATAGAAACTTCTTTTTTAAATTCATCTTCAGGGAATGTAGGTGCTTTGAGTATTTCAAAAAATAAATCTAATCCTTCACTTAAATACCTTTTAGTTGTAGAAAGAGTTAGCAATGTATAATCGTAGTGAACTTTCTTTTCTATTGAAAGAGCGAAAAAATCTATTTTATCTTCAATTTCTCTTGCTGATAAATTTTTTGTTCCGTGGGTTAGCAAATGGGCAGTTAAGTAGGCTTGAGAAGGCTTTTCTTCATCTAAAGGAGAGGCTGGAATAAGCACAGATAGATAAACTATGGGTATATTATCTCTATGTAAATACTTCACAGTTGCTCCGTTATTTAGTTTTATTGTTTTAAATTCCATATTAATCGCTCCTGATATTGAAAAATTAAACAAAGAAAACAGGATTAAAAATATATAAAAAACTTTTTTTCTCATTTTGGTAGCAAAATGCCAACTGTCATATTATCGAAAATTAAATATTTCTTTGCTACTCTTTGCAAATCAGCACCATTAATTTCCATTATTTCTTTTCTATATAAATCAATCATTTTCCAATTACCAAGGATTTCAAATCGACCTATAAAAAGGGCATGTCCAAATACAGAATCTTGGCTAAACAGGAAGGATGCCTCCACCTGATTTTTAGCCTTCTGGATTTCTTTTTGATTGGGCAATTCATTTTTTATCTTTTCTATTTCTTCTCTTATAATTTTTTCAACTTCTTCAACCTTTTCAATATCCTTTATCGAAGCAACAATAAAAAATAAAAATCCATCTCTACTTAATGGTGAATTACTCGATGAAATGTCAACAACTAAAGCTTTCTCATTGACAAGCTTTCTATAAAGCCTTGAACTTTTTCCTTCTCCCATTATGGTACTTAATATTTCAAGGGCTAGACTATCCTTCTCAGGATAGGTAGGAACTTTATATGCCATAACAAGCATGGGTAAATGAGTTTGTTTTTTTAGTATAACCCTTCTTTCTCCATGTTGTTTAGGTTCATATAATTTTTTTCTTAATGGAGGATTGTTACACTGAGGAATAATTTCAAATTTATTTTTAATTTTTTCTAAAATTTCATCTTTTTTTATATCTCCAGCCACAATTATGAAAGAATTGTTAGGGCAGTAATAACTTCGATAATGATTTTTTACATCCTCAAGAGTAATTGATTGGATATCTTCTGTCCAACCAATTACTGGTTTTCGGTAGGGATGGTTTTTAAAGGCCGTGCTAATAACCTCTTCAATTATCAGGTTTTCAGGATCATCTTCATATCTCTGCCTTCTTTCTTCAAGAACAATTTTCTTTTCAAGTTCAAAATCCTCAGATTTAAAAAGTAAATTAGCCATTCTGTCTGATTCAAGATCAATAGAAGTTTGAATTTTAGATGACGAAATTTTTTGGTAATATACAGTATAATCCTTTGTTGTAAAAGCATTATCAATTCCACCTTGAGATTGAATAATCTTTGAAAAAACATTATTAGGATAGTTTTTGCTTCCCCTAAACATTAAATGTTCAAGAAGATGACTGATGCCAGATTTTCCCTCTGGTTCATCGATTGCTCCAACTTTATACCAAACCTGGAATGTAGATACTGGAGAGGAATGGTCTTCAATTACAATTATTTTTAGACCATTTTTTAATGTTTCTTCTGTTATCTTGCAAAATGCCATAAAAGGAAATATTAAAATAAAAAAAATATAAAGAGCAAACTTAATCATTTTATTCCAAATTTTTCTGCGATTTGTTTAATTGTTTCTTTTAATGACCCTAAATCAGATGATTTAACTACATAGGCATCGGATGCCCAAACCGAGAAGTCATCTCTATAATCATAAGCTGTAAGCATAATTACTGGTACATTTGGATTTTTTTGTTTCAGTTGTCTTAAAACTTGAATTCCATCAATATCAGGCATCATTATATCAAGAGTAACTAAATCTGGTTTTTCTTTATCAAAAACTTCTAAGGCTTCTCTCCCTGAGTTAGCTGTCACTACTTCATATCCTTCATCTTCCATTTCAGACTTATAGAGCATCAGGATGTTTTTTTCATCATCAACTACCATTATTTTCATTATTTTTACCTCCCTCTCTGTAAATTGGCAAATAAATTCTAAAAATTGACCCTCTATTTAACTCACTTTCTACTTTAATTATACCACCATGTTCCTCAATAATTTTCTTTGAAATAGATAGTCCAAGACCAGTACCGGTTATTTTAGTTGTAAAAAAGGGATCAAAAATTCTTTTAAGATTTTCCTTTGAAATCCCTATGCCTGTATCTTCCACTTCTATTAAAAAGAAATCTTTATTCAAGATTTCCCCCTTCATATTTTCTTCTGTATTTTTAATTCTTAATGTTATGCTTCCATCTTTTGTAGCTTCATTTGCATTACAAATTAAATTAAGCAAAACCTCTTTGAGTTTATCATAACTTCCTAAAACTTTAAAATCTTCTTGCATTTCAATAATAAATTTATTATTATTTTCTTTCAAAGTTGATTCTGTTAAATTAATCATGTCACTTACAAGATTTCTTATACTAAAAGGTTCTTTGGTTAATGTTTGAGGTTTTACAAAGCTTAAAATTTCGTTCAATATTCTTTCAAGTCTTCGTGTTTCATCTACAATTACCTTAACATATTCTTTTAACTTTTCTTCTTGAAGCTCTTTATCTAGTCTTTTTGCAAATCCACCTATGGCAATTAAAGGATTTCTTATTTCATGGGCAACCTTTGCTGCCATCTCACCCAAAGCAGCCATCTTTTCCATCGAAGCAATTTTCTCTCTCAAACTTCTTATTTCTGTAATATCTCTTGCTAAATTTATGGTTCCCTTTAGATTTCCATCTTTATCAAATATTGGAGAGCTTGAAACAAGATAAACACCATCTAAATAATTTTCTTCTATTTCTCCAATTTTTGCTTTCTTAGTCTCTATAGCTTGTCTATGTGGACAACTTTTTAAAGGAGTATCTGCTTTATGGATAATTTGAAAACACTTTTTATTTATTATATCTCGTTCTTCTTTGCCAATCTTATTAATAAAAGATCTGTTAACCTTTTTAATTGTATAAAATTCGTCTGTATAATAAATTAAATCAGTTATTGAGTTAAATAGCATCTCAAGTTCTTTTTCAGCCTGTTCAACTTTTTCAAAAATCCACGCATTTTCAATAGCTCCTGCTACCTGATCTGCAAAACCTTTAAGAAAGTTTATGTCCTGTTCAGTTATAGGTTTTCTTGTATAAAGATTGTCAACCCATATAACACCGATCGCTTTATCTTTAGAGATTAAAGGTACAATAGCATAGGCGTGACTTCCAAGTTGTTGAGTTATTAGTGGGTCAGATTCATCCTTATGGACATCCTTTATATTAAAAACTCTTTTTTCTTTCACAGCTCGGGTAATTGGATAGTTACTATCAAGAGGAATTGAAAGATTTCTACAAAGACGATCAAAAAAAGAATCTTCTTCAAAATCTTTTTTACTTAAATCTTCTAATACTTCATAGAGGGTTTTTTTCTCCTTTGAAAGGCTTGACCAGATTTGCCAAGCTTCTTCGTAACTTGATGGACCAACAGCCATCTTTCCTTTTATAGAATTTTCTTCTTCATCTACTAAGAAAAGTACTGATCTGTTAAAACCTAATCCTTCACCCATTGTGATTACTGTTAAAATCATACGTAAAAGCTTGTTTAAAGACAAAGTACTCCTTACAACGGAACTAACAAAAAGAATTTTAATCAATTCTTCATTTCTTCTAATAAGTTCTCTTTCAAGCTTTTTTTTCTCCGTTATATCCCTTGCAATTCTACTTACACCAACAATTTCACCAAAAACATTTTTTATTGGAGAAAGTGTAAGACTAACTTCTATGAGTCTATTATCCTTTGTTATCCTTACAGATTCTATTTCCTTAAGTATTTCTCCTTGTTTTACCCTTTCAATATAAAATTTTTCTACTTCTATTAGAAAATCTGGAATAACAGGCAAAGGTCTTCCTATGACTTCTTTCTTTTTAAAACCAAAAATCTCCTCAGCGCCCTTATTCCAGGCAGTTACAATATTATTTAAATCTGTGGCAACAATAGCATCGGCTGAACTCTCAATAAGGCTTTCTAAGTAATTTTTTAACTCTTTTGTTTCCTTAAATTGTAGAGATTTTAAAATAATTAGAGAAGCAATTGAAGAAAAAAGCTCACCAATACTTATATCTTCATCTGTAAATTCGCCTAACCCTTCTTCTGAGTCTAACTTATTATAAACAAGAATTGTCCCTATAATTTCCCGTTCTATTCCTTCTGATTTAATATCATCTTCTTTAATTTTTTTAGTAATTTTCAAAGGAATGCATATCGCAGAGTATGCTGGAATATCTAAAACTTCACCATCTAATTCCTTTTTATTAAAAATTAGAACTTTACCTTCTTTGATAACTTTGCCACAAGGACCTTCATCAATTTCTATTTCATCTTTCCATGTCTGAAGATTATAATATGCTACAGCCTTAAGTTTTCCATTTTGTATTAACCTTAACACCGATGCTTGAGCATTCATAAATTCAGTAACGTGATATATTAATCTTTCAAAAAGTATATCAGTGTCATCGGAGATTTCAAGGAGTGCTAAAAGTTCAAATAATGCTTTTCTTTCTCTCATATTTGAATTACTTCCCTATAAAGTTTAATATAATCTTTTATCACCTTAGACCAAGAAAAATCCTTACTCATTGCAGCAAAAATCATCTTATTAAGTTTATTTTTGTCATGATAGACTTCTATGAATCTCTCAACTGCGGATTCAATTGCCTCTGGAGTAAATTCATCAAAAAGAAACCCTGTTATACCGTCTTCAACGGTATCCTCTAAACCTCCGACTTTTCTACTAATTGGAATTGTTCCATATCTCATTGCAATTAATTGACTCAAACCACAGGGTTCGTATTTTGAAGGCATGACAATTCCATCTGCTCCTGCGTAAATTTTATGGGCTAACTCTTCATCAAAACCTATATGTATGAAAACCCTCTCAGGATAATTTTTCTCTAAATCTTTTACAATTTTTTCGTAATAATGTTCTCCTGTTCCTATTAATATAAATATTGCTCCTTTATCTATAAGTTTTGGAATTGCTTGAACTAAAATATCAATGCCTTTTTGTTGAACCATTCTACCAATAAAAGTAACAATAGGTTTATTAATATCACAGTCAAGTTTTGTTATTTTTATTAAATCTTCTTTGTTCTTTATTTTCAAGTGAAAACTTTTCATATCGTAATTATAAGATATAAATCTATCCCTTGCGGGATTCCATATTTCATAGTCAATTCCGTTCAGTATACCAATAAGCCTATCCTTTCTTTTTCTTAAAACACCGTCCAATCCAAAACCAAACTCAGGTGTTTGGATCTCTTTTGCATATTTGGGACTAACAGTAGTTATATAATCAGCACTAAATAAACCACCTTTCAAAAAATTAACCATCCCATAAAATTCTAAACAATCTATATGAAACATTTCCCAACCAAAACCTGTAATGTTTAGTTTTTCCTTTGGAAATACACCCTGATAACCTAAATTGTGTACAGTTAAAATTGTCTTTGTTTTTTCAAAACATTTTCCTTCCCTATATATTGATTTTAGATAAAGTGGAATCAATGCAGTATGCCAGTCATGGCAATGAATTATGTCAAAATTTAAATCCAATGCTTTACATATCTCCAAAACAGCTCTTGAAAAAAACACGAATCTTTCGGCATTATCAAGATATTCACCAAAATTTGTTCCATACAGCTCATCGCGATCAAAAAAATCGTTATGTTCAATGAAAAAAATATTTCCATATTTTTCTGGATTCAAAATTAAATTATTGTTACTGTCTATTGAAAGCCTTGCAGAACGAAGACCCCCAAATTTTGTAGATGTGCCTAATGGAACACCATATACTAATCCTGAATCAACCACTTTATCATAAAAATTATTTTTAATTATCCTAAAGAAAGGCAAGAAAAGGGTAATATCTATACCACCTTTAATAAATTCTTTAAATAAAGCACCTACGACATCACCTAATCCTCCTGTTTTTGAAAAAGGGACAGCTTCAGCAGATACTAAAGCAACTCTCATATTTTAGCCTCCTTAAGAAACTTTGTAGCTTCCTCTGGAGGTGTAGGATTTATAAAAAATCCTGAACCCCATTCAAAGCCTGCTGTTTTTATAAGTTTAGGGATAATCTCAATATGCCAATGATAATATTCATTAACTTCATCAAAGAAAGGAGAAGTATGAAGGACATAATTATATGGTGGAGTCTCCAAAACAGCATCTAATTTTTTAAGTGTTACTTGCAAAGCTTCTGCAAGGAGAGTAAAACTCTTATCTTTAGGTTCAAATCTTGATTCATGTCTTTTAGGCAAAATCCATGTCTCAAAGGGTTCTCTTGGAGCAAAAGGACAAAGGACTATATATGCATCATTCTGAAAAACAACTCTTTTGTCTGACTCTAATTCTTGAGCAATCATGTCACAGAATATGCATCTGTCTCTTAATTCATAGTATCTTTTAGCAGATGTCATTTCTTCCGTAACATGATGAGGCACTATAGGAAGAGCTATTAACTGGCTATGGGTATGCTCAATTGTAGCGCCTGCAATTTCACCTTCATTTTTAAAAACAAGTATATACTTAAAACGGACATCTTTTTTAAGATCATTGATTCTAAAATAATAAGCCCATAACACATCCTCAACTGCTTTAAGAGGCATAGTGGAAATAGATGCAAGATGATCAGGTGTCTCTATAATTACTTCATGGGCGCCAATTCCGTTCATTTTATCATAGATGCCTTCTCCTCTTTTGTTAAGTTCTCCATGAATCTGCAAAGCTGGAAATTTATTTGGTACTACCCTTAAAGTCCAGCCTGGTGTATTTGGAGGTGTATTTGGAGGTCTAAAGGCAATTATCTCATTTGGTGTAGTATGTTCATTGCCGGGGCAAAAGGGACAGAATCCTTTTATTTTTCTTTTTTGGCTTACAGGTGTAAAATCTGAAGGTCTTTTTCCTCTTTCAACAGCTATAATAACCCATCTTCCTGATATAGGATCTCTTCTTAATTCTGACATAGTTTCCTCCATAAAAAGATTAGGATATTCATTATTGAAAAATAACTTATATTTTGTATAATTATACCATTGTGTCAAGACTTTTTCATTATAAGGCTGTAAATAATGCCTTTGGAGACCCCTGTGTTTTTGTAAGACTATTAAGGGAAAAAAGAGCTCTCCTTTTTGATGTAGGAGATATAAGAAAAATTCCTTTTAATGAGATACTTAAAGTAAGCGATATATTTGTAACACATACTCATATTGACCATTTTATAGGATTCGATCAGGTTATAAGATCTGTTTTAAGAAGAACAGAACCATTAAGAGTCTATGGACCAGAAAATATTATTGATTGTGTATATGGAAAACTCAAAGGATATACATGGAATCTTGTTTCTGATTATCCATTAACAATTGAAGTTTTTGCAATCACAGAAAAAACAATACATAGAGCAAAATTTTCTGCCTCTCAGAGATTTAAAATTGAAAAATTGCCGAGTTTACCAAAACAGGAAGTTATTCTTCAAGAATCTCTTTTTAAAGTAAAAGCTTTGGTTTTATCGCACGGAATCCCCGTAATTGCTTACTGTCTCGAAGAAGATTATCATATAAATATAAATAAAGTAGAACTTGAAAAAAGAGGATTTGAAATAGGTCCATGGCTTGGAGAACTTAAAAAATTAATTAAACTTCATTATGATTATGCTCCTTTTAATATGCTAAAACCTAAAGACCCCTCCTTAAAACTAAAAATAAATACCCCGAAAGGACAGTTTAGTATCGAGGAAATCTTTGATATATTAAAAATTACTAAGGGAGAGAAACTTTCTTATGTAATGGATGTAGCTCCTAATGAGAATAATATTCAGAAAATCGTAGACTTCGTTAAAGGTTCTGATATCTTATTTTGTGAAGCCTATTTTTTAAGTAAAGATATAGAAAGAGCAGTGGAAAGAAATCATCTAACAGCTCACTTAACTGGCAAAATTGCAAAGGAAGCAGAAGTAAATGATCTTGTAATTCTTCATATTTCTCCAAAGTATATTGATAATCCTCAAGAAGTTTACAAAGAGGTGGAATTATCAAGATTTCAGGATTAAAAGTAAGATTGATTATTTTGCTTTTAGTTTTATTTTCCGCATTAATGTTAATAGTTAGTGCTTTTTTTATTTACAGAAATGCAGAACAAGCCACAGAGCAATCTTTGAAAATGCAGGCAATAGGAATAACAATAACTCTAAATAGTGTATTACAAAATGCAGACATTGTGGAACTTAAAAGGCAAGGTAGTACAATTTTTTCAGAAATTTTAATTGATGAGCGATGGGAAGGTGTTGCTTTTATATCTCTTTACAGTAGTGAAGGAAAAGTGGTTTTTCATTCAAATCTTTTAATAATTGGACAGAAATTTGAGGAAGTAATACCTCTTTTTAATGAAAAAACTCCATACTATCACTATCTTACACTGTCAACAGGAGAAAAGGTTTTTGTAACTGATACAAAAATAAATCTTAATGAGATGCAATATCTTTTAAGAGTTGCTTTGCACACCTATCCAGCTCAGGAGATTGTAAGACATGCAAAAATTCACATGCTTTTTCTGGCATTTTCATCAACATTTATAATTCTGGCAGGTTTTTTTACAATAAATCTTTTAAGTAAAATAGAAAAAATGCAAAACAGGATGAAGGATCTTGAAAATCTCTCAATGCTTTCAAGAGTTTTAGCCCATGAAATAAGGAATCCTCTTGGAAGCATCAAAGGATTTGCCCAGTATTTAATGAAAAAAATTTCAGAGCCTCCTTTAAAGGAATATCTTGACATAATTGTAAAGGAAAGCTTAAGACTTGAAAGACTTACAGATGATCTTTCTCAATATGCAAATCCGCAAAGTATTAATCTGCAAAGAGTTAATTTAACGGAATTGATTCATGAAGCAGTTTTATCTTTTAGTATGGAACATAAAGAAATATTTTTTAATCTTCAAGTTGAGGAAGTTTCCATAAAAACAGATAAGGATAAAATGATACAGATTTTGAACAATATTCTTCAGAATTCTGTTTCTGCTTTATCAGAAGTTGAAGACAAAAGAATTAGTATAAAATCAAGAAAAATCAATGGTAGAATAAAAATTGAAATATCAGATACAGGAATTGGAATGGATGAAGAAACTTTAAAGAAAGCTAAAGAGCCCTTTTTTACAACAAAACCAAAAGGTACAGGATTAGGGCTTGCGATAGTAAGTCGCCTCTGTGAAATTTTAAAAATTAATTTAGAAATTAAAAGTAAAAAAGGACATGGCACAACAGTATGCCTGACACTGTTAGAATCATTATAGTTGAAGATGACTCCTCCTTTGCCTCTTTTCTTAAAACAATCCTTGAAGAGGAAGGATACGCTGTTATGATATTTAATGATCCTGAAATTGCTTTGAAAAATATAAGAGATTTTTCACCACATCTTGTAATTACAGATTTAAAGATGCCAAAAATGAATGGAATGAAATTTATTGAAAGAGCAAGAGAAGTTGTCGAGGCAGAATTTATTGTAATAACAGCCTTCGGAACAATTCCTTCTGCAGTGGAAGCAATAAAAAAAGGTGCTCTTGATTATATTACAAAACCTCTTTCATCTTTAGAAGAGTTTTTAGAAAAGATAAAAAAAATTCTAAAAAAAGAACATTACAGCGCAGATTTTGATCTACCTCCCTATGAAATACTTTTTGCAGGAATTGAAGATGTTTATGAAATGGTTAAAAAAGTTGCAAAGACAGACGCTACTGTAATTCTTTATGGTGAAACAGGAACAGGTAAATCAGCCATTGCAAAGGCAATTCATATTATGAGTGGTAAAAAAGGTGCATTTGTTGAGATTAATTGCGCATCAATTCCTGAAACATTAATAGAAAGCGAACTTTTTGGGTATGAAAAGGGAGCTTTTTCAGGAGCAATTAAGCAAAAACCTGGTAAAATAGAGCTTGCTCAAAATGGAACTCTCTTTCTTGATGAAATTGGAGAATTGACTCCATCAATTCAGGCAAAATTTTTAAAGGTCCTACAGGATAAAAGCTTTGAAAGAGTTGGTGGGCTTCAGACTCTTAAAACCAATGCCAGATTTATCACCGCAACAAATAGAAAGCTGAAACAGCTTGTTAAGGAGGGAAAATTCAGGGAAGATTTATATTTCAGGTTAAATGTTTTTCCAATTACAATTCCTCCCTTACGAGAAAGAAAACAGCATATTATCAAAATTGCCCAGTATTTAATAGAAAAACTTTCAGAGAAATTTGGTGAGGGAACAAAAAAGTTAAGTAAATCAGCAATAGAGTCAATAAAAAATTATCACTTTCCAGGAAACATTAGAGAGCTTGAAAATATCATTGAAAGAGCGATAATTCTGTCAAAGGGGGAAGATATTGAAATAAAAATTGAAAAAGATATTGAGTGGCAGGAAAATGACCTTAAAAGTGTTGAAAAAAAAACAATAATTGAAGTATTGAAAAAAACCGGTGGGAATAAACAAAAAGCATCTCAATTACTTGGTATTTCTTTAAGAACTCTTTACAATAAAATTAAAGAATTTGGCTTGGAATAATTTTAATTACTCCTCTTTCCATCCATACCTTCCTATCAATGGTACAAAGGCTACAGGAATTAGGTAAGACCTTTCAAGTTCCTTTCCTTTTTTTATTGCTTTAAGCATATACTGAGAATATCTTTCTCCAACAGGTGCCACAATGATGCCTCCTTCTTTAAGTTGCTCAACAAGAGGTTGAGGAATGTCAGGTGTTGCAGCAGTTATTATTATTTTGTCAAAGGGAGATTCATCTGGTAATCCTTCTGTACCATCTTTTACATATACTTTTATATTTTTTAACCCAAGTTTTTCAAATCTCCTCTTCGCTTCCTCTGCAAGTGGCTCAACTCTTTCAATTGTGTATACCTCTTTTACAAGTTCTGCAAGAATTGCAGCCTGATATCCCGAACCTGTCCCTATTTCGAGAACCTTATCGTCTCCTTTAAGCTCAAGGAGTTCTGTCATCAAAGCAACAATATAGGGTTGCGAAATTGTCTGACCATGACCAATTGGAAGAGCTCTGTCATCATAGGCACTTTCAATAATATCCTCTGGAACAAAAAGATGTCTTGGAACTTTTTTCATTACCTCAATAACCCTTTTATCCCTGATTCCTCTTTCGACAATCTGGGATTCAACCATCCATTCTCTTAAATGTTTATACTTATCTACCATGACGTTTTAATATCTCCATTGCTACAAGAATACCAGATACTGAGGCTTGAATCAAGCCCCTTGAAATTCCAGCTCCATCTCCTGCAGCAAAAAGATTTTCTATTTCTGTTTCAAGATTTTTAGTTAACTTTATTCTCATACTGTAAAGTTTAATCTCAACTCCATAAAGAAGCGTATAATTGTTGTTTAAGCCAGGCATAACTTTATCAAGAGCTTCAAGCATTTCAAAGATATTTACAAGATAACGATAGGGAAGGACAAAGCTAAGGTCTCCTGGTGTTGCATCCTTAAGTGTAGGTTGAACTGGATTTCTTAGGATTCTTTCATGGGTTGATCTTCTTCCTTTTTTAAGATCTCCGAGTCTTTGAATTAAAACTCCTTGTCCAAGATAATTTGCTAGCTTTGCAATGCTTTGACCATAAAGAATGGGTTCACGGAAGGGTTCTGTAAAATAAGTACTTGAAAGAATTGCAAAATTTGTATTGTCTGTTTTTTTATTAGCATAGCTATGACCATTTACAGTCCATACACCATTGATATTTTCCCTTACAACTTCTCCGTATGGATTTACACAAAAAGTTCTTACGGTATCATCAAAGGTTTTTGAATAATAAATAAACTTTGGCTCATAACATACTTTAGTAAGTTCTTCACAAACTGAAGCAGAAACTTCAACTCTAACACCTATATCAACTGGATTAAGCTCCGTACTTAATCGAAGTCTTTTTGCTTCTTCACTAAGCCAACTGCTTCCTGCTCTTCCTGGAGCAACAACAATATAGTTTGAATAAATTTTTCTTTTATCATTAAGCTCAAGTCCTATTGCCTTACCTTTTTTCACGATAATTTTAGATGCATCGGAGTTAAAAATTATATCAACTTTTTTTGAAAGTTCTTCCCTTATTGATCTAAGAACTTCTAAGCATTTTTCTGTACCAATATGTCTTATTTTAGAAGGTATAAATAACAATCCGTTTTTTGATGCCTTAGCTTTTATTTGCTCTGCTATATGAATCTCAGGTTCATAAACCTCATCTGGGGCACCAAATTTTAAATAAATCTTATCTACATATTCAATAAGTTCAACAAGTTTTTGCCTATCTATATATTTGTCTAAAAAACCTCCAATATAAGGAGAAAGATTCAGTTTGCCATCACTGTAAGCACCTGCTCCTCCCCATCCACTTAAAATATTGCATGTAGAACAATGGGCACATCTACCTGTTAGTTGCATTGGGCAATTTCTTTTTTCAATATCATTACCTTTTTCAATTATTAGAACATTAAGAGGTGCCCTTTGAATGATTTCCAAAGCTGTAAATATTCCGGCTGGTCCTGCTCCAACAATAATAACATCGTATCTATTCTTTAAATCCATTTTTTAACTTTACCACAATGACTTATATTAAAGGCAACAAAGGTCAATTAAAACTCTTTATTAAAGAACGACTTTATTTAAGCCAATCTAAGTTCATGTTACACTCTTCCTAATAATGACAAAATAAATTTCTTAATAGAGATATTACTTTAAATTTTATATGTATATCCCAGAAAAAGCCCCAAAATAATCAATCTTATATTTGCTTAATTTTAGATATAATATATATTATGTCAAAACCGAAAATTGTATTAAGTAGATGCTTTATTAGCCCTGTAAGATACAATGGGGGAATTGTTAATGATGATTTTATTGAAAAACTTAAATCTTATGTTGATTACATTGATTATTGTCCTGAAGTTGATATTGGATTAGGGATTCCAAGAGCAAGAATTATTATTACACTTGATGGCAACCAAAAAAAACTCTTTCAACCAGAAACAGGAAGGGATTTAACTTATATCATGATTAATTACGCAAACAAAGTATTAAATGAATTGAAAGATATAGATGGATTTATTCTTAAATCAAAGTCTCCTTCCTGTGGTGTAGCGTCTGCTAAGCTTTATAAAAATAATGCAATAATCGGTAAAACTGATGGTTTTTTTGCTGATGCCATAAAAAAATTTTTTCCCTATTTAGCCGTTGAAGATGAAGGTAGATTAAAAGATGAGGAAATAAGAAAACACTTTTTAATAAGGATTTTTGCTTTCTCTGAGTTTAGAGCTTTAAATAGTAATCCATCATTAAAAGGTCTTGTGGAGTTTCATTCAAAATATAAATATCTTTTACTGACTTATAATCAGAAAAGTCTTAAAGAACTCGGGAAAATTGTCGCTGATGGTAAAATGAGCTTAGAAGATAAATTATTTCAATATAAAAATCTATTCTACCAAGCCTTTATAAGAAAGCCATCTATTAAAAGACATGTTAATACTCTTTTGCATCTAATAGGACATTTTTCTAAAAAATTAACTCTCAAAGAAAAAAGACATTTAATTAATTTAATTGAAAAATACAGCAAAGGATTAGTTGAAATAAGAGTGATTCTTGAACTTCTTAAAAGCCTCTCTTTTAGATTTGAAAATGATTATATTTTAATACAAAAATATCTTGATCCCTATCCTGAAGAATTAAATGTATAAAAGAGCCATTTACTGGTTTAAAAGGGATTTAAGAGTTGATGATAATAAGGCTTTCTATGAAGCTTCTACTAAGTCAAAAGAATTAATTCCTGTTTTCATAATTATTCCTGAAATCTTAGATAAATTTGAAAGTTACGATCAAAGATTAGGATTTATCATTGATTGTTTGAATATTTTAAACGAAAAAATTAAGAAGATAAAAGGGTCCCTCTACTGTTTTCATGGAACAGCAGAGGAAGTTTTTCTTTATTTAATAAAGAAATATAAACCTCAAGCTGTTTTTACTAACAAAGCTATGTCATATACAGTAGAAACAATAGATAAAAAAGTAATGGAAGTTTGTAAAAATTTTGAAATTGAATATCATGCTTACAATGATAATTTTCTCTGTTCTTTTGAAAACCTTCCATTTAGGAAAGTTTTTTCTCCTTTTTATAAAAAATGGAGAGAGAATTTAAATCTCCAGACCTATCCTATGCCAGATAGGATAATCACACCTAAACTGCAGGAAAGCTCATTGGAAGAGATTACAAGAAATATTAAATATCAAAAAAATCTTTATTGGAAGGTGAACTTTGTTTATTCAAGATTAAAGAATTTTGATTTTAAAAATTATGAAAAAACCCGTAACAGACTCGACATAGATGGAACTTCAAAACTTTCTCCATATATTAGATTTGGAGTAATATCATTAAGAAGTATATATAAAAGAGCCTTTGAGAATGCAGGACAAGACTGTCAGTTCATAAAAGAGCTTGCTTGGAGGGAGTTTTGGTATCACATTAAAATAAATTTTCCTCAATTCAAGGAGATTGAATTTCAAGAAAAAAGGAGAGGTATACTCTGGCAGAGGGATGAAAATTTTCTAAAAGCCTTCATGAATGCAGAAACAGGATATCCGATTATTGATGCAGCTATAAGGCAGTTAAAAACTGAAGGCTGGATGCATAACCGTGCAAGGATGTTTGTTGCTTCCTTTCTTACAAAGGATTTATTTGTAGACTGGAGAGAGGGAGAGAGGTTTTTTATGAAATTTTTAATAGATTATGACGAAGTTGTAAATACTGGTAACTGGCAGTGGAATGCTTCTGTTGGTCCAGACCCAAAGCCTTTAAGAATTTTTAATCCTATTATTCAGGCAAAAAAGTTTGACCCCCATGGAGTTTTTATAAAAAAATATATACCAGAATTAAAAAAATATCCAGCCTTTATGCTTCATGATCCTTTAAAATTTAAATTAGACTATTGCACTCCTATTGTTAATCACTTTGAAAGGATTTTTATGGTAAAGAAGTATTTTAAAAATTTCTAATAAAGAAAACATCTAACTTTTCTTACACCCAAATTTTTTAATTCAGGGATATTATCTTTACATATATCCATTCTATATGAACAGCGACTATAAAACCTACATCCCTTAATATGCCAAGATATTCTGTCTTCTGGACTAATGCGAGGCATTTTTATCCTATTCCTTCTATGGAATCCAGGTATACTCTCAAGAAGTACTTTTGTATAGGGGTGAAGAGGTTCTTTAAATAAATCTTCTGTATTAGCCTCCTCTACTATTCTTCCAAGGTGCATTACTGCAACCTTGTTACTTACAGCTCTTACAATATTTAAGTTGTGAGTGATAAGAAAAATTCCCATTTCTCTACTTTCTCTTATTTTTATTAACTGATTGAGCAATGAAGCCTGAAGGGAGATATCAAGGGCAGAAAGGGGTTCATCGGCTATCAAAATTTCTGGTTCAAGTATTAAAGCCCTTGCAATAGCCACTCTTTGTCTTTGTCCACCACTTAACTGATGGGGATATCTTTCAATCATTGATTCGTCAATACCTAATGTTTTTAAAGTTTTTCTAACGATTCCCTCTCTTTCACTTTTAGTATAATTTCTGTTTATTTTTAATGGCTCTTCGACTATACTGAATATTTTCATTCTTGGATTTAATGATGAATAGGGATCCTGAAATACAATAGCTATGGAGTTATGGTAGGATTTTAATTCCTCTTTATTTAATTGCCATATATTCTTTCCTTTAAAAATAATTTGTCCTTCTTCAGGTTTAATGAGCCTTAAAAATAATTTAGCTACCGTTGATTTGCCTGAGCCACTTTCTCCTACAAGAGCGAAAAAATCTGTTTTATCTATGCTTAGGTTAAAATTTTCAACGGCTGGAATTATTATTTGTTTGAGTTTAAAGATTTTATTAAGATTAACAGCTCTTAAAAGAGGCAATTATGTCTCCCAAATACTTAACTCCTCAACAAGTCTAATACCCATATAATAACAGCACATCTCATGGTCAAAATTATTAATAAAGGACCTTTCTACTCCATCTTCAAAAATAATTCTAACAAGACATAAACCACCTGGTAGGGAAGAGTTCCTCTCTTCAATTACTTCTCCTATCCCCCAAACTTTATAGTTTATGTGTCTAACTTTGTCACCTAATTTAAGGTATGTTCTTGTGACCATTTTTTAATTATACCATTTCACTGATTATTTTTATCTCAAGAGTTTCAGCCTCCTTAAATTGCAGAGCCTAGGACCTGGGGAAGCAAAAAAATTAAAGTTATAACCTAAATTATCTTGTGTAATTCAGGTTATAATCAAAAAATGATAGAAAATATAACAAACTATTTTTCACCAACTATACAGGCTTTTTTAGCAGGATTATTCACATGGAGCATGACTGCCTTAGGTGCTTGTCTTGTCTTATTCTTTAAGAATGTAAATAGAAAACTTCTTGATACTGCCTTAGGTTTTGCAGCGGAAGTTATGATTGCTGCAAGCTTTTGGTCTTTACTTGAACCAGCAATTGAGATGTCACAGAAATTTAATATCCCTTCGTGGATACCTCCAGCAGTAGGCTTTTTATCATGTACACTCTTTTTAAGATTGATTGACCTGGTTTTGCCTCATCTTCACTTTCAAGCTCCCATAAGTGAAGCTGAGGGTATTAAAACATCATTTAAAAGGAGCACTCTTTTAGTTTTTGCATTAACACTAAATAATATTCCCGAAGGATTAGCAATATCAATGCCTTTGAGAAGTGAAGGATTGTCAAAGAAAAAAAGTTTCATGATCGGATAAATTTCTGGATTAGTTGAACCTATTTTTGCTGTCATATGAGTTCTATTTGTTGAAATAATGCAGAATCTTTTGCCTTATGCTCTTGGATTTGCAGCTGGTTATGATATTCGTTACATTAGAAGAATTAATTCCAGGGTCTCAAAGAAATGGAAACTCCGATATTGTCAATGCTGGACTAATCATCGGCTTTACTTTAATGAATATTCTAGATGTTGCTTTTAAATAAAATTAACTTTTGAGTTTTTTAGCAATCTCTGTAAGCCTTCTTCCAAAAGTTCTGCATATATTTGCCTCGTTTTCATCAATCTCTCTTTTATTTTCAGCCTCTGCAACATGTCCTGGACCATAGGGAGAACCTCCCCCTTTAGTAAGATAAAGATCAGGAGTAGAGTAAGGAACACCAACAATTATACATCCGAGATGCAATAAAACAGTCATAAATGTAAGAATGGTCGATTCCTGTCCGCCATGAATGGTTCCTGTAGAAACAAATACTCCAGCAGGTTTTCCTTCAAAAACTCTTTGAATCCAGAGTGGACCAAATTGATCTACTACATTTTTAAGTTGTGCTGATACATTTCCAAATCTTGTGGGAGTACCAAAGGCATAGGCATCGGCATTTTTAAAATCTTCGAGAGTTACCAATGGAACATCCTTTTGTAACTCAATACCAGCCTGAATATCTGGCCTGGAAGCAATAACAGACTCTGGAAGTAACTCAGGACATTTTCTAATTATGGGTTCACCTCCTGCTTCTTTTATCCCATCAGCTATTAGTTGTGCCATTTTGTAAGTATTACCGAAGGTACTGTAATAAACAATCAATACTTTCATAGTAATCACCTCGGCTATTTTTCTTAAATTATAGCAAAAATCTAAATTAAAAGTATAAAATAAAATTTTCTAAACTCTATTGTTGACTTTTCATAGTAAAATATATTAATTTTAAAAATCTTTAATGCCTTTGAGGGCAGGTAGCTCAGTCGGTAGAGCAGGGGCCTGAAAAGCCCCGTGTCGGCGGTTCGATTCCGTCCCTGCCCATACTCCAATGATATTTGACAAAAATTTTTTAAAAATATTACATTATTAAATTAACAGGGCCGCTAGCTCAGCAGGCAGAGCACCGCCCTTTTAAGGCGGGTGTCGTTGGTTCGAATCCAACGCGGCTCATAGAGTATGTCCCCATCGTCTAGCCAGGCCTAGGACATCGCCCTTTCAAGGCGGTAACAGGGGTTCAAATCCCCTTGGGGACGTTTAAAAAGCCGTGGTTTAACCACGGTTTTTTATTTTATTTTATAGGTACAAATCCTGCCTTTTTAGATTTACAAACTGGGCATCTATAATCTTCAGGTATTTCATCAAAGGAAGTTTCTGGTTTTATTTTATTTTTTTCACAACCTTTGGAAGGCTCATAAATATAACCACAATGAGTACATCTATATGGTTTTTTATTAATTTTATTTTTCTCCATTTCGTAACCTCCTACGAAAAACTTTAAGACTGTTTTTCCATTGTTCCTTTTTGTCCGCATTTAGGACATTTCTGAGGTTTACATTTTCCTTCCTTGATTGTTCCGCATTTTTTGCATTTAAAAATAGCCATTCTTCACCATCCTCTAAATTATTTTAAAATTATTTTAAATAAAAATTGTTTTAATGTCAAATCAAATTAAAGATAACTCTTAGAAATATACCGAAAAAAGTATTTTCACTATACGACTCTTGAAGTTTCCAAATATCTTATGAACAAAATTTTTTTATATAGATAATTTTGGAATTTATTTTATATCATTTTGGAAAAATGTTTGAATATTTTGATATATTAAAAATTAAACTATCAAACTAAAGGGAGGTAAAAATTGAATATCAAAAAAAGCGAATTTAAATTTAACACTATAGAAGAAGTTTTAGAAGATGTAGCTCAGGGCAAAATGATTATCCTTGTTGATGATGAGGATAGAGAAAATGAAGGAGACCTTTTCATAGCAGCAGAAAAAGTAACTCCCGAAGCAATAAACTTCATGGCAAAATATGCTCGAGGATTAATTTGCTTAGCCTTGACACCTGAAAGAGTTGAAGAACTTAAGCTTCCAATGATGGTAGATATCAATGAAACACCCCATCAGACAGCTTTTACTGTATCAATTGAAGCAAGAAAGGGAGTAACAACAGGGATTTCAGCTCATGACAGAGCTATAACAATTCTTACAGCCATTGATCCAAAAACAAAACCTGAAGATCTCATAAAACCAGGGCATGTATTTCCTTTGAGAGCTCAAAAGGGTGGAGTTTTAAAAAGAGCTGGACATACAGAGGGCGCTGTTGATCTTGCTCGACTTGCTGGGTTATACCCCGCAGGTGTAATCTGTGAAATAATGAACGATGACGGAACAATGGCAAGAGTACCTCAACTGATGGAATTTGCAAAAAAGCACGGGCTTAAAATTACAACAATCAAGGACCTTATCAGATATCGTATGAGGAATGAAACACTTGTAAAAAGAATTGCCAGTGTTCAACTTCCAACAGACTACGGTGAGTTTAAAGCAATAGCCTATACAACCTTAATTGATGACAAGATTCATCTTGCCTTAGTAAAGGGTGATATTAAACCAAATGATGAGGTTCTTGTAAGAGTTCACTCAGAATGTTTAACAGGTGATGTTTTTCTTTCTAAAAGATGCGACTGTGGTTCTCAACTTCATAGAGCCCTTGAAATTATTGAAGAGACTGGCAAAGGAGTTCTTCTTTATATGAGACAGGAAGGTAGAGGTATAGGACTTCTTAATAAATTAAAAGCCTATGAATTACAGGAAAAAGGCTATGATACAGTGGAAGCTAATATAAAATTAGGCTTTAAACCAGACTTAAGAGATTACGGTGTAGGAGCCCAGATTCTGGTTGACCTTGGCATAAGAAAAATGAGACTTATGACAAATAATCCTCGTAAGATTGTAGGATTAGAGGGTTATGGACTCAAAGTTGTTGAAAGAGTTCCAATTGAAGTAAAACCAAATGAAAATAATAAATGTTACTTAAAGACAAAAAAGGAAAAACTTGGACATTTACTAACAAAAATTTAATGCGCCTGAGAGGATTTGAACCTCCGACCCTCGGCTCCGGAGGCCGATGCTCTGTCCACTGAGCTACAGGCGCTTAAATAAATTATAACAAAAAGGAGTTGTCAAATGAGAGAAAATGAAATCCCCTTAGGATTAACCTTCGATGATGTTTTGTTAGTACCTGCAAAATCCGATGTAGTTCCTGCTCAAGTAGATGTAACAACCCACTTCACACCTAATATAAAATTAAATATTCCAATTGTTAGTGCAGCGATGGATACAGTTACAGATGCAAATCTTGCTATAGCAATTGCAAGAGAAGGTGGAATTGGTGTACTTCATAGAAATATGCCGCCTGAAAAACAAGCCATGGAAGTTGACAAGGTAAAAAAATCAGAAAGTGGAATGATTGTTGATCCAATTACAATTGGACCAGATGCTCCTATTTCAGAGGCTTTAGCTTTAATGGAAAGATACAGAATTTCTGGTGTTCCCGTTACAGTAAATGGAAAGCTCGTTGGAATAATAACAAACAGAGATTTAAAATTTGAAAGAGATTTTACAAGAAAAGTCGAAGAAGTGATGACCAAAGAAAGACTTATTACAGCACCTGTTGGTATAACCCTTGAAGATGCACAGGAAATTCTTCACAAATATAAAATAGAAAAACTACCTATTGTTGATAAAAATTTTAATCTGAAGGGATTGATAACTATAAAAGATATTGAAAAAAGAAAAAAATATCCAAATGCCTGTAAAGACCATCTTGGTAGACTCAGAGTTGCTGCAGCAGTGGGAGTTGGTGAACCTGCAATCTACAGAACAGAATTACTCGTAAAAGCTGGTGTTGATGCTATAGTAATTGATACTGCCCATGGCCATAGTAAAGCTGTTATTGAAACACTAAAGGAGCTTAAAAGAAGATTTGACATAGATGTGGTAGCAGGGAACATAGCAACAAGTGAGGCAGCAGAAGAACTTATTCAGGCAGGCGCTGATGCAGTAAAAGTAGGAATAGGACCTGGCTCAATCTGCACAACCCGTATTGTGGCAGGTGCTGGTGTGCCCCAACTTACGGCAATTATTAATTGTTATCAGGTAACCTCAAAATATAACATTCCTTTAATAGCTGATGGCGGAATTAAATACTCTGGCGATATTACAAAAGCTTTAGCAGCTGGAGCCCATTGTGTAATGATTGGAAGCCTCTTTGCTGGAACAGATGAAGCTCCTGGTGAAATAATACTTTATCAAGGAAGAAGTTATAAAACATACAGAGGAATGGGATCAATTGGTGCAATGCAAGGCGGTTCATCTGATAGATACAGACAGGAGGTAATCTCTCCCGAAAAACTTGTTCCTGAAGGAGTTGAAGGAAGGGTGCCTTATAGAGGACCTCTTGCAAAAAGTGTCCATCAGTTAGTTGGTGGACTTAAATCAGGAATGGGATATTGTGGTTGTAAAAACCTCGAAGAATTAAGGACTAAAGCAAAATTTATAAAAATTACAAATGCTGGGTTAAAGGAAAGCCATGTCCACGATGTAACAATAACAAGAGAATCTCCCAACTATTGGGTTGAGGATTAAAATGCATAAACAGGAAATTATAGTTATTGATTTCGGGTCCCAATACACTCAGCTTATTGCAAGAAGAATAAGGGAATTTAAAGTATACTCTGAGATAATTCCATGTAATGCTCCTATCTCAGAGATTATAAAAAGAAAACCAGCAGGAATAATTTTTTCAGGTTCTCCTGCAAGCGTATATGAAGAGAATGCTCCCACAATAGATAAAGAAATATTTAATTTTGGAATTCCCATACTTGGTATCTGCTATGGAATGCAGCTTATTACCTATCTTCTTGGAGGAAAGGTAGCAAAAGCTGAAAAAAGAGAATATGGTAAATCTATCTTATATATTGATGACTTTTCTGACCTTTTTTCTGATATCCAAAATGAAACAATTGTGTGGATGAGTCATGCAGACAAAATCACTCAGATGCCTGAAGAATTTATAAGACTTGCTCATACGGAAAATTCACCATATGCTGCGATGGCAAATAGAGATAAAAAAATTTATGCCTTACAGTTTCATCCTGAAGTAGTCCATACATTAGAGGGAAAGCAAATTTTAAAAAACTTTGTTTTTAAAATATGTGGCTGCTCACCAACATGGGATATGCATTCCTTTGTTGAAAGAGAAATTGAAGAAATAAGAAAAAAGGTAGGAAAATATAAAGTTGTTTGTGCTTTAAGTGGAGGAGTTGACTCCACTGTAACAGCTGTATTGGTTCATAGAGCCATAGCAGATGCCCTTACATGTATATTTGTTGACAATGGACTTTTACGTGCAGGAGAACGTGAAAAGGTTGAAGAGATGTTAAGGAATAATTTCCATATAAATTTAAAGGTTGTAGATGCTTCTGAACGCTTTTTAAAAAGACTTAAGGGAGTGCGGGATCCTGAAAAAAAGAGAAAAATAATTGGTGTCGAATTTATAAAAATCTTTGAAGAAGAAGCAAAAAAAATTGAAGGAGTTAAATTTTTAGCTCAAGGAACCCTTTATCCAGATGTAATAGAAAGTATATCCTTTAAAGGACCCTCTGCAACCATAAAAAGTCATCACAATGTTGGTGGATTACTTAAAAGAATGAAGCTAAAACTCATAGAACCTTTAAGAGAACTTTTTAAGGATGAGGTAAGAGAGCTTGGCAAAGAACTTGGAATCCCCGATGAAATCCTATACAGACATCCATTCCCTGGACCTGGGCTTGCAATAAGATGCATTGGAGAGATTACAAAGGAAAAGCTTGATATTTTAAGACAGGCTGACAGAATTGTTCTTGAAGAAATTAAAAAATCTGGTTTGTATAATAAAGTATGGCAGTCCTTTGCAGTTCTTCTTCCTGTTAGGACAGTTGGAGTTATGGGAGATGAAAGAACCTATGAATATGTGATAGCAATAAGGGCAGTACACAGTGTTGATGGAATGACAGCAGACTGGGTTAGACTTCCCTATGAAATTTTAGAAAGGCTTTCAAACAGAATAATTAACGAGGTAAAGGGAGTAAACCGTGTTGTTTATGATATAACATCAAAGCCTCCTGGAACAATTGAATGGGAATAAATATGTTTGATTTAAAAAAATATATTTCAGAAAAAAGGGTAAAAATTGAAGAATTTATAAACTCCTACTTTAATCCTCCTGTAACTCCTTCCATACTTCATGAGTCAGTTCTTTACTCTTTGACTGCTGGTGGGAAAAGACTTAGACCTATTTTATGCATCTCTTCCTATGAAAGCTGTGGAGGAAAAGAAGATATAACTGCCTATGCAACTGCCATAGAGTTTATTCATACTTATTCATTAATTCATGATGACCTTCCAGCAATGGACAATGACGATCTAAGGCGTGGTAAGCCTACAAATCATAAAATATTTGGCGAGGCTATTGCAATACTTGCAGGAGATGGACTTTTAACTGAGGCATTCAGAATACTATCTAATCCAGAATATGCGAATGTTAAACCAATAAATCTTTTAAAAGTTATCTCTGAGATAAGTTATTCAGCAGGACTTTATGGGATGGTAGGAGGACAAGCCTATGATTTAATCTCAGAGGGTAAAGAACCTGATAAAGAAGTTGTTGAATTTATCCATTTAAATAAAACTGCGAAATTAATTTCCGCATCTGTTAAATCCGGAGCAATATTGGCTGATGCAGAGGATGATAAGATAAAAAGGATGGAGACCTATGGATTAAGCATAGGACTTGCCTTTCAAATTGTTGATGATATCCTTGACATTGAGGGGACAACAGAACAGTTAGGAAAACCAAAGGGGTCCGATGAGAAAAAAGGTAAAATGACCTATCCAAGGGTTTACGGAATTGAAAGCTCAAAAGAAAAAGCTAAGAATTTAATTGAGCAGGCTTTAGGGGAAATAGAAATTTTTGGCCCAAAAGCAGAACCTTTGAGAGAAATAGCGAAATATATTGTAAAAAGAAGTTCTTAAAGATATAATAAAAGTATGAAAAAATTAATAGTTTTCCCTATACTTTTACTATTAGCTCTTGCCAATTTTCTTTATGCTTCTGAAAGCGGAATAATTCCTAAGACTCTCTTAATACTTCCAGAAACCTCAGCAGTAAAAATAAAATGGATTTTAATCCCTGAAAAAAAAACTCCATCAGAGATAACACAAAAAATTTCTTTCATAATAGACAATAAAAATGAGCCTATACTTCTATATAGAGAAAAACTGATAATAAATCCAATAAAAAATTATCTTGTTACAACAAGAGACCCCTTAAAGGACATAATATGCCTTGATAACGGAGTTCTTATTTTTTCTGATGGCAAAAATCTCGGCTACCTTGAATTAGAAAAAAACATCAATGATACACTTCCTGTGGCAAAGCTAAAAGCTATTGCTAAACTGCCCCAGTCTGATTCCAGATTATTTAAAGGTGATGATTCATTATACTCATTATCATATAACCCTAAAACCAAAAACTACGAAATATATATTTTTAACCCCCTTAACAAAAACTTTGAAAAGATTTTATCCCTTAAAGAAAAAATATACTCCTTAAGCGGAAAAGGAGCCCATTTGTTTATAAGTTCAGGAAAACAGATTAAAGAATACAAAAATGGTAAATTTTACATTGTCTATGAACATCCAAGACAGGATATAAAAGAGATTTTCTATTCTGAGAAGGCAGGACTTTTTTATAAAACAGAAAATGGAATTGGTTTTGTAAAGGATGATAATTCTATTGAATTTCTTCAGAGTGAAAATTTTGAAGTTTTTTTTAAAGGCTCAAGTATTTATGTCTTATTTTTAAAAGCCATAGCTATTTTAGAGTTAGAAAATATCGATGATTTAAAGAATTACAATTTTAAAATTGAAAAAGTTATTGACATAAATAGAACTTTTTAATATTAGAGATGGAGGCGTGAAAATGATTAGAAAAATAATTTTATTTACAATAGCTTTAATGTTGATTTTACCATTGCAGGGGTACGGAGGAAGTATCCCTATGCCTACGGGGATGTCCTGTGAAGGAAGTCAGATGCCAGATGGAACATATATTCCTAAAGGTCAGGTAAAAGAAGTTACCTATGGCGGGGTAAGATACAGATGTGTTGGTTGCGGTGGCTGTACTCCCATAAGCAGTGGCTCATCTACATATACACCTTCATATGTTCCTTCATCAAGACTTACACCATCTCAACAGATGACAATCGGCATAATGGGTTCCTTTTTAAGCGGTTTTTTTGGAACTCTTTTTAGTGGAATGTTTGATATGAACGACAACTCTGCAGAACAACAAGCTCAGTATGAGGCAGAACAGAAAAGAATTGCAGAGGAAAGAAAAAAAGAGGAGGAACGAAAAAAACAACTACTTGCCCAGTATAATCAGCTAATTACACAGGCAAAACAGCAAGTTCATAGCCTACCATCAAATCCAGCCCAGAGTCCTTTTTCCTTTCAAACTCTTGGAGGACAACTCACCGCATTTCAATGGCAGAATCCTTCCATGCCTCAGCCTGATACGAACAATACAATTGAGCAGATAAGAGCCTCGTCAGAAATCAATGCTTCGGATTTAAACAAAATATTGGGGAATGTTATACAGGATAAAGTTGCTGAATCAATAGAAGAAAAAATTGATGCTATTGGTGAAAAACTCTTTGAAAAACTTGATGAAAAATATAAAAAAACATGGGGTTCAAAAATTAATGAGCATGCTCTCCCTATTATGAAGATTGCTGTAACAGCCAAAACAGAAGGAGCAGCAAGTGCTGGTGCAGGGGCTATTGACGAATATTTAGTATCTTTCATAACAAAACCTATGTCTCCATTACAGTCTACAGTAGCAGAAACAGGCAGGAAAATATATACGCAGATTGCCTTTACAGCCTTAGATAAATTTTTGACCAAAACAGAAGAAGCAGCTCAAGCTTTAGGATTTAATTTCAATAAAGATGAATTCATGAAAGACTTTGAAGCTGATATGAATTTGGGGCAAAAAATAATATACAAATGGTTGAAAGGAGAGTAAAATGAAATTCCTGAGGATTTTAATCTTTTCCCTTCTTATTTTTTATCTTTATGGATGCGAACCAATAAGAATAACCCATAACATTGAACCATTGGATTTAGAGCCTCCAAAGGAGACAGTAACATCAAAGAAGATTCCCTATGAAGCAATATTTATCGTAGATGATACAAAAAAATATACAGCAACCCATGCAGATTATGCTGCTGGAGTGATTAATGATTTTGTATTCCCTGCAGGAAATTTTATTAAACAGGCATTGCCAATAATTTCAACAGCCTTTGAAAAATATAAAATTGAACCATCTCTTTCAACTATTCCGGATAAAAACACTATAGTAATAGATACCGCAGTAAATGTTATGGATGTGAAGCTTGATTGCTGTTTACCTCTTGTTTTTGATACTAAAACAACTCTTAGGTTTAAGCTCTATGACAATGACCTTATTTTTTTTGCTCTTCCTTTATATTCCGAAGGGAAAGGAAGCCTTTCAAAGCCGGGACTTTTTGCTTCTATGAATAATAAGGAATATGCTCAGGTAGCTTATCAATCAATTAAAGAGGCAGTTAAAAACTCTGTTGATGTTATCTATGAAGCAATAAATAATCCAAAAAAAGTAATCATTGATGCAAAACAGGAAATAAATAAAAATCCTTCAAATACCTTTGCTTACACTGTTATTGCTAATCGCTCCTTAAAACTTAGAGATTATGCTGAAGCTTTAGCTGCTGCTCAGATGATTACTCAGCTTGACCCTAAAAATACAGATGGATATTTTTTACTTTATAAAATTTACAAAGCTCAAAGAAAAATAAAAGATGCCCGGGAACAACTCGAACAAGCCTTTACGCTTAAACCCGGGAATGCTACACTTTTAACCCATCTTTACAATTTCTATATTGAACAGGAAAAACATGATAATGCCCTGAATGCAGTAACGAAATACATCCAGGCAAGGCCTGATGATAAATTTGCTGCAACTTATCTTGGAATGCTTTATTTAGTTAAGGAAAAATATGACGACGCCATCTCAATTTCGCAAAAAATGATTGATTCTTTGAAATTTTATGGAATTGGAGCATCAATTTCCAAAGAAAAAGAGCTTGCAGTAGTGAAATCAGTTGAAAAAGAAAGTCCTGCAGAAAAGGCTGGAATTAAAGAAGGAGACATTATAACAGAAATTGACGGAACATCTACAGAGGAACTCAAGATTGATGAAATTATCAAAAAGTAAGAGGTAGTGAAGAGACAAAAGTCAATCTTACGATTAAAAGAAAAGACAAAGGAGAACCGATAAAGCTGACTTTGACAAGACAAAAGTTTTATAGTCAGCCATCTGTGGTGACAAGTTACATGGGAATTATCGGCATGGCTCAGATACAGAAAGGAAAAATCAATGAGGCAAAAGAAATAATAAATGAGGCTTTAAAAATTTCAAAATCTACGGGTTTAGGCATTATTCCTCTTAAAGCTTATTGCACATTGCTACTTGTTTCTAAGGAATACGATAAATTGATTAATGATTTTTCAAAAATTGATAACGATTATGTCAAATTACTTATTGCTACAGCCTATTCTAAAAAAGGAGACTATGATAGAGCCTTGAAAATCTTCAGAGAAATAAATAAAAAAGAATTGCCAATTACTGCAAAAAACCTTAAAGACTTTTATGAAGCAATGGAACCATACATACAGGATATGGAAAAACAAGCTATAAACTATGAAAAGTCAGGAAATATTAGCAAAGCATTAAAAATATACAGAGACATTATAGATGTTGTCTCTGAAGATAAAGCATCATGGATAAGGAACAGGGTTTCAAGGTTTATTATGCTTAATCCATCGATTCTCTTGACATGCAAATATATTTTGGTGTAAACTAGTTTCAAGGTTTATTATGCTTAATCCATCGATTGTAGAACTTTCAGATACAGCAAGACAGCACTTTTTAAACTCTGAGGTTCTATTCAATGCTGGTAAATACGAAGATGCGCTTCAAGAGCTTGAAAAAGCAAGATCCTATATTCCTTGGAATCCGCAGATTTATTTTAACTCCGCATTGGTTTGTGAAAAAATGGGAGATTATAGCAGAGCAATAAAGTATATGGAGATATTTTTACAATTACAACCTCAGCATCCTCAGGCTCAGGCAATTAAGGATCAGATTTATAAATGGAAGTTCATTCTTGAAAGAGAAATTTAAATGGACTGGATAAGACAATTAAACAAAACAATAAATTACATATTTATCTTTATAATATTAATCGCAGGTTCTTCCTATGGGCAAAACTCTTTTTTAGATGAAAATATAATAAAGAATTTTACATACTACATAGAATTGGCAGATAAAAAAGTAATCCTAAAAAATGGTCAATACGAGTCAGGAGCCTCTTTAAAAGACGTCACTAAAGTGTGGATAGCTAAATATGCGCTCGCAGACATAAATAAAGATGGCAAGATGGATGCGGTAGTTATTCTTGCCCATACAAATGGAGGAAGTGGTACTTTTCTTGAGCTTACAGCTTTAGTTACAGAAAAAGAAAATATTAAACAGACCAATTCCATCTTGCTTGGTGATAGAATAGAGATTGATGATATAGAAATAGTTGATGAAGTATCTTTGCCCGGTGTCTACTTTAAATCCTCAAAGACAATCCATTTAAAAATGAAAACCCACAAGCCCACTGATCCTTTATGTTGCCCAAGTATAGTTTTAGAAAAATGTTTTTACTTGAATTTAGCAAATGAATTGAAGTCCTGCGAATATGAACCTGCCCCTGTTGTAAAAAAACCTGCTATTTATTTATATCCAAAAAATAAACAAACAATAACAGTAAAACTTAATATAAAAGGTAAAATTACAAAAACAATGCCTGAATATAATGATTTCTGGAGGGTAAATGTCACCAAAAAAGGCATTATTGATAATAAATATGAATACCTTTTTTATGAAGCCTCTCTTGAAAATCCGGTTTCTGTTTCAAAGGAAGGATGGCTTGTTAAGTATGAAAACCTTGAATTGTGGTTTGAAAGATATCTGCCTAAATTGGGATTGAACAGAAAAGAATTAAAAGATTTCAAGGATTATTGGTTAAAAGAATTAAAATATGCTAAATTTTATGAGATAAGACTATTAGATAAAAATTTTCTTGATAATAATATGCAATTAGTTATTTCTCCAAAACCAGACACTGTTATCCGAGTAATCCTTTACTTTAAACCTGTTGACAGTTATATAAGAATTAAAAATCCTAAACTTACTCATATTCAAAGAAAAGGTTTCACTGTCGTTGAATGGGGTGGAATAATTAACGAAAAAATTCATTAATTGTGGAGGTGTTGCAATGCTTAAATTATTTGCAAGAATTATGGTTTTATTATTAATTTCAAGTTCTGTTGTTTTTGCTGGAAGCGCTTATTATTATGATTATGGAAATCAAGGGGGAGATAGCACTGTAACCATTCCTACACCAACACCAAGCATTGATAGAAGCTCTTCTGATTCATCAAATCCATCAAATTGTTATTATGAACAGTATGTATGTGGTACAGAAAGAAAATGCTGGGATGGAAGTTATGATGGAGATAGAAGTAGACAGGGAATGGGATACTGTTTTGATGTTGAAAAATACTGCACAAGAAAAGTATGTAGATAAAGGGGTGTTTATTATGAAAAAGGTTATGATATTTACAATTTTGTTTATAATTTTTTTATCAATTAGTAATGCTTTTTCAGAGCCAGTGCATTCAACAAAAGTATATATAACCCTTGAAGAAACCAAGGAGCTCATTCCTGACATCTACGTAATAAGCATTAGTGTAAATGTTAATTCTATTCAGGAGGCAGAAACAATTAAAATTCTGGGGAATGTTGACAAGTCAATAAAAAACCTTCATTTAAATTATAAAGGTGGTAAATACAATGTATATAGAAACTGCTGGTGGGAGAAGGGAAAAGAAAAATGTTCAGGATATAAAGGAAATGTTTATTATTACTTTGAACTTGAAAAACCAGAACAGCAGAATAAAATTCTCGAAACTCTGACAGATTTACAGGAAAAGTACCAAGATAAAGTAAGTTTAACAATTTCCAATCCTACATGGACAGTTTCAAAAAAGAATTTGAAAATGGCAGAAGAAGAATTAAAGCTTGTAATATTAGATACCGCTCAATCCTTTTCAAAAAAAATCTCTGAAAAAATTGGGAAAATTTGTCGTATTACAGAAATAAATTATGATGTAAGAAGACCACCCATATGGTATCCCTTCAGAGATGAAGATATTATGTTAAAATCTGCTACAAGAGAATCAAAAATCAGCCTTGAAGCACCTACTCCTGTAAAAGAAGAGAAAACCATTTCAGTAAAAACTTCGATCACTTTAATTTGTAATTAAAAAGTTATCCCGCAGGACTTTTTTTAAGTAGTCCTGTGGGAGAAATAGTCTGATGAAAGTACGCATTGATCAGTTACTCTATAAAAGGGCTCTCACAGAAAGCAGAGAAAAAGCCCGGGCACTTATTCTTGAAGGTAAAGTTATTGTAAACGGTCAAAAAATTGAGAAACCCGGAACAATGGTTAATCAAAATGCTGAAATTACAATTTGTGGCGAGACCCTTCCCTATGTAAGCAGAGGTGGACTTAAACTTGAAAAAGCATTAAAGGAGTTTTCAATTGATGTTAAAGACAAAGTAGCAATGGATGTAGGAGCAAGCACAGGAGGATTCACAGACTGTCTTATTCAACATGGAGCAAAAAAAGTTTATTCAGTAGATGTTGGATATGGACAGCTTGCCTGGAAATTAAGAACAGACCCGAGAGTTGTCCCCATTGAAAAAACAAATATCAGATATATGCCAAAAGAAAAAATCCCTGAGGAAGTTGACATTGTTACTGTAGATGTTTCTTTTATCTCTTTAAGGCTTGTTATCCCGAAGATTCTTGAATTTCTTAAAACTGATGGTGAAATTATAGCACTAATCAAACCTCAGTTTGAAGCAGGTAAAGGAGAGGTTCCTCGAGGAGGGGTTATAAAAGATGCTGAAAAGAGAGAAAAAATTATAAGAGAAATGAGAGACTTCTTTGAAAGTCTCGGATTAAAAGTCATTGGTATAACCCAATCTCCTATCCCTGGACAGAGGGGAAATATTGAATATTTCATTTATTCAATCAATACTAAACAATAGCACCAAATATCATTCCAGAAATTGTTGCCATAATAATAACTAAAATTAAATAAACAGCAGTTTTTTTAAATCCTATTGTTCTCATTATGACAATCATACTCGGAAAACTAAGAGCCGGTCCTGCAAGAAGCAGTGCAAGGGCTGGTCCTTTACCCATTCCAGCACCTAACAATCCCTGAATAATTGGCACTTCTGTTAATGTTGCAAAGTACATAAAAGCACCTACAATGCTTGCTATTAAATTAGCCTGTAAAGAATTACCTCCTACTGTAGAATAAACCCACTCAGAAGGCACAATACCTTCATGTCCGACTCGTCCAAATAAAAAACCTGCTACAAGGACACCTATGAAAAGTAATGGAATTATTAGATAGGCATAATACCATGTCTGATAAAACCATTGAACAAGTTCATCTTTATTAAACCATTTAATGCTTGAAAGTATCACCAGGGTAAAAAATCCTATGGCTAATATCCATTTAAGATTGTAAACAATCCACCAGAAGGCAACAGCTCCTTCCTGAGGTCTGCCCCAATTAGCAAAAATCAGAAATCCCATCATGAAAAATAGATGCATTGCAACTTGATAAAGTGGTTTAGACTGTAGCCCTGAAACTTCAAAATCCTCATCTGACTGTTTTTTCTTTTCCTCTTTTAGAAAAATTAAATGCATTAGTAAACCTATGATAACACTGAAAAGCACTGCTCCTATTGCTCTTGCTATACCAATATCCCATCCAAGAACTCTGGCAGTTAAGATTATTGCTAAAACATTAATTGCAGGACCAGAATACAAAAAAGCAATTGCAGGACCAAGTCCCGCTCCTCTTTGATAAATACTCACAAAAAGAGGAAGAATTGTACAGGAACATACTGCCAGTATTGAACCAGATATGGCAGCTACAGCATAGGAGAGCAACTTATTTGCCTTTGCACCGAAATATTTCATAACAGAGGCTTTATTTACAAAGACAGCTATTGCTCCAGCAATGAAAAAAGCAGGGATCAAGCAAAGAAGAACATGTTCCTGTGCATACCATTTAGCTAAAGCAAGGGATTCAAATATTGCATTTGTAAACCTCTGATTTTCAATGGGAAGAAAGTAAAAGACAATAAAAATAAAGAAAATTAGAGCAAGTTTGTATCTCTCTTTCAATTTAGCCTCCTTTTTAATTATGTTTTAGAATCACGAGGGGATTGATTGGCTTTAAAATTTTTTAAAGCTTCAATTTCCTTTTTAATCTGTTCATCTGAAATTTTTTCAAGAACAGAGAGAATTAAAAATCTCTTAAATATATCTAAATCATTAAGGCTGTAAAGAATCCATTTTCCCTTTCTTCTTATTTTTAATAATCCTGCCTCCTTTAATATTCCTAAGTGAAATGAAACCTTCGGTTGCAACATATCTAACGCTGAAACTATCTCACATACACAAAGTTCGCCCTTTTCAAGAAGTTTGATAATTTTTAAACGCGTCTCATCAGATAAAGCATGAAAAATTTTAACAATTTCTTTCATAAAAAAATATAAAAAAATTTTTATATATATGTCAACTGAATTTTTTTATTCTTGACATACTATCGAGAATTAATTTAATCTCAAAAATGCTGGATGCAAGGGAAGAGGGGTGAGAATCCCCCGCTGCCCCGCAGCCGTGTAGGGAACGAAAGCCCATGAATGCCACTGTCTGCAAATGTAGATGGGAAGGCGGGCAAGTAGGCGAATAAGCCCTAAGCCGGAAGACCTATCCAGCCTGAGAGCCTTTGGCTTTCAGAAAACCTCGAGGGAGGAATTTTTATGTCTGTCAAAACAACTGTCTTTGGTTATCCTAAAATTGGACCTCAAAGAGAACTTAAAAAAGTCCTTGAATCCTATTGGAATGGTAAAACCTCTCAAGCAGAACTTATCAAAACATCGGAAAATTTAATTCTCAACAATGCTAAAACAATTGCAAAGCATGGAATTGACATTATTCCATCAAATGAATTCTCTTTCTATGATTTTATTCTCGATCTTTCAGTAATGTTCAATGTAATTCCAGAAAGATTTAGAAAAATTGAAAATTCTCTGGAAAAATATTTTGCAATTGCAAGAGGAACAGCAGATGCACCTGCTTCAGAAATGACAAAGTGGTTTAACACAAACTATCACTACATTGTTCCTGAAATTGAAAGTAATACTGAGTTTGAATTAAAAGAAAATAAGCCCTTGAAGGAGTATGAACTTTTAAAATTCTCTCTTAATTTTAAAACAAAACCTGTTATAACAGGACCTTTTACCTATCTTTACTGTGCTAAGTTAAAAGATTACTCTTATTTTCTTGATAAAATAACTTCTGTTTACTGCAGTCTCCTTAAAGAACTTGAAGAATCTGGCACAGAGGAAGTTCAATTTGATGAGCCTGCATTGGTTCTTGATTTAGATAATAAAACTGTGAGAGAAATCATTGACTGTTATAAAAAAATTACAAAGCACTTTAATAAAATAAAAATCTATGTTCAAACTTATTACGAGGCTTTATCAGAATATGAAAGAATAGTTTATGAACTACCAGTTCATGGCATAGGATTTGATTTTGTCAATGGGAAGGAAAATCTTGAAAACATCTCAAAATTCGGCTTTCCAAAGGATAAATTTTTAATAGCAGGTGTTGTCTCAGGAAGAGATCCTTGGAGGACAGATTTTAAAGAAACTCTAAAGCTCATTGAAACTCTCACTAAATTTAATGAAAAAATAATTCTCTCAAACTCCTGTCCTCTCATACATCTTCCAGTAACAATTAAAAATGAAACTTTTCCTGAAGAACTCTTAAAAATCTTAAGCTTTGCTAATGAGAGACTTGAAGAACTTGCGATACTTAAAATAGTAATAAATGAGGGGAAAGAACCACCTGTGCAGGATTTATCTATGAAATTTGTTAATCCAGATGTTTCAGAAAAAGTTTCTCAGATTAGTCAAAAGACTCTTCAGAGAAAACCAGAATTTGCAGAGCGATATAAAAAACAAATGGAAAGTTTAAAACTGCCATTATTTCCTACAACAACAATAGGAAGTTTCCCTCAAACTACGGAAATAAGAAAAGTAAGGGCAGATTATAAAGCTGGCAGAATCTCCATTGAGGAGTATGAGAACTTTATCAATAAGGAGATAAGAAAAGCAATAGAGATTCAGGAAAAAATCGGACTTGATGTTCTTGTCCATGGAGAGTTTGAAAGAACTGATATGGTGGAATTTTTTGCTGAAAAACTACAAGGATTTGCAATAACAAAAAATGGATGGGTTCAGTCCTATGGCTCAAGATTTGTAAGACCACCCATAATTTATGGCGATGTATGGAGAAAAAAACCTTTAATTCTTAAAGAAACTCTTTATGCCCAAACTCTCACAAAAAAACCAGTAAAGGGCATATTAACAGGACCTATTACGCTCCTTCAGTGGTCCTATCCAAGAAAGGATATTTCAAAAGAGGAAATTGCTTATCAGATTGCTCTTGCCCTTAATGAGGAGGTAATGGAGCTTGAAAAGGCTGGGATTAAAATCATTCAGATTGATGAACCAGCTTTCAGAGAGGGAATGCCACTTAAAAAAGCAAAGGTTAATCAATACTTTGATTGGGCAATCAAAAGTTTTAGAATTGTTACCCATTCCGTAAAACCAGAGACACAGATTCATACTCATATGTGCTATTCTGATTTTAATGACATAATTGAAAAAATCTACGAGTTGGATGCTGATGTAATATCAATTGAAGCATCAAGAAGCAGAGGAGAAATCCTAAAAGCCTTTGAAAATTTTAGATATGACAGAGGTATTGGAATCGGAGTTTATGATATTCATTCACCAAGAGTACCAAAATTAGAAGAAATAATTGAAATTGTTGAACGCTCAATAAAGCTTATAGATATATCACTTTTATGGATTAATCCTGACTGTGGACTTAAAACAAGAGGATGGCAGGAAACCATTGCATCACTTAACAATATGGTGAAGGTTGCTTTTTTATTGCGTGAGTCATTCAGAGAAACTCATCTTTCAAAGAGATAGCTATGAATCATATACTGAGAGAGTTCTTTTTGTCATTAAAAGTGTCTCAATTTCGAAGCTCCCAAAAAGTCCATGAGTTTTTGGGATACCTTTATCACGAGAAATCTCTATTGGAAAGGATGGAATTCTTTGCATATGCTTCGTTAAGAATAACATTCATACTTTTTTCCCTGAGCCTGAGCCCTTCTGCTTTGCTCAGGTTAAACTTCACAAAGGGGGAGGATATCTTTGAAGAGGAGATTCTTCGACTTCGGCTCAGAATGACATTAAAAAATCAAAATAACATAAAAAAGATCAGAATAACAGAGAAAAGAAGCAGGATTATAAACAAGAATAGTTCGAATGTTCAAAATGATAAAGAGTCATTAAAAATTTATCGTAGGAGGATAAAATGTTTAAAAATATAATAAAGCGTGATGGAAGAGTAGTCCCCTTTGATCCTGAAAAAATCACAAAAGCTATAACAAAGGCAGGCAAAGCAACAGCAGAGTTCGATTATGATACTGCTCGCAGACTTACAATAAAAGTGCTGCTTCTTGCAGAAGAACTCATTCATGAACGTGACCCACATGTTGAAGAAATTCAGGACATTGTTGAAGAGATTTTGCTAAGCAGTCCTTATCGAAAAACTGCAAAGGCATACATTATTTACCGTGACCAGCATGCAAGTATGCGTGAAATTGCCCGTCAGGGTGGGCTTGAATTGATTGATAATTATCTTAGCAAAGTTGACTGGCGGGTAAGGGAAAACAGCAACATGAGCTTCAGTCTTCAGGGATTAAATAATTACATATCAAGCGAGATAAGCAAAAGCTACTGGTTACATAAAATCTATCCCCCAGAAGTAAGAGATGCCCACATAAATGGTGATTTACATATTCATGATTTGAATGTAATTGCTCCTTACTGTGTTGGTTGGGACTTAATGGATTTGCTTGTTCGTGGTTTTGGCGGAGTATCAGGGAAAGTAGAATCCCGTCCTGCAAAGCACTTCCGTAGTGCTCTTGGACAGGTTGTAAATTTTCTTTTTACTCTTCAGGGAGAGGCTGCAGGAGCTCAGGCATTCAGCAATGTAGATACCCTTCTTGCACCATTTATTGCCTATGACGGATTGAATTATAAACAGGTAAAACAGTCTCTTCAAGAATGGGTATTTAATCTTAATGTTCCCACAAGAGTTGGATTTCAAACTCCCTTCAGTAATATCACCCTCGACCTAAAAGTTCCTCGACATCTTAAAAATCAGGCTGTAATTATTGGTGGAGTTCCTCAGGAAAACACTTATGGAGAATTCCAGAAAGAGATGAATATTTTTAATCAGGCACTTTTTGATGTTTTGACTGAAGGAGATGCCAAGGGAAGAGTATTCACATTTCCTATACCAACAATCAATATAACAAGAGATTTTGATTGGGATAGCCCTGTTGTAGACCTAATAATGTCTGCTACTGCAAAATACGGAATTCCTTATTTTGCAAACTATGTAAACTCTGATTTAAAACCAGAGGATGCAAGGTCAATGTGCTGTAGACTCAGACTTGAAACCCGTGAACTTAAACATCGTGGTGGAGGACTTTTTGGTTCAAATCCTCTCACAGGAAGCATAGGTGTTGTTACGATTAATCTGTCAAGAATTGGATATTTGAGTAGCTGTTATGAAGATTTTTTTTCACGTTTAGAAAGAGCCATGGATATTGCAAAAACTTCTCTTGAAATAAAACGTAAAGTGCTTGAAAGATTTACAGATTCTGGACTATATCCCTATTCAAAACATTATCTAAGTTCAGTTAAGGAAAAAACAGGATTTTACTGGAGCAATCACTTTTCAACAATCGGAATAATTGGAATGAATGAAGCAATTGCAAATGCAAAGTGGTTAAATACTAAAGGAATATGGACTCAGGAGGGAAAAACCTTTGCTCTTCAGGTTCTTGATTTTATGCGTAGAAGACTAATTCAATATCAAGAAGAAACTGGTAATCTTTATAATCTTGAAGCAACTCCTGCTGAAGGAACAAGTTATAGACTTGCTAAGATTGACAAACAAAAATATTCTGATATATTTACACAGGGCAAAGAAAATCCCTACTATACAAATTCCACATGGCTACCTGTTGGATTTACAGAATCAATTCAATATATACTAAATCATCAGGATGAAATTCAAAGTAAATATACTGGAGGTACAGTGCAACATCTCTTCTTAGGAGAAAAACCTGAACCTGCTAAATTAAAAACATTTATAAAAAAAGTATTTGAAAATTATAAACTTCCATATATAAGTATTACTCCAACATTTAGTATTTGTATAGAATGTGGATATATTGAGGGAGAACATAATCAATGCCCTCAATGTGGTTCTGAATGTGAGGTTTACTCACGAGTTGTAGGATATCTCCGTCCAGTAAGCAACTGGAATGATGGAAAAAAGGAAGAATTTAAGGAAAGAACCTACCTAAAGTGGACTCTGTAAAACAGAAAGAGGAATAGAGGGTCAGGCTTGCGGATATGCATTTAAGGATATTATTATATACTTGCAATGGCAAGTCCACCACGTATAGAATTTCCTGGTGCATTTTATCATATTATTTTTCGGGACAATCAGAATCAGGATATCTTTCTTTATGAACAGGACAGGGTAGAGTACTTTGAGCGATTGAGGTGTTATAAATGAAAATGAGGATTTATTCTCTATGTCTATGTGCTTATTACGAATCACGTTCATCTCCTGATAGAAATAACAAAAGAGCCTTTCTCTAAAATAATGCAGCTTATAAATTTTACCTATACGCATTATTTTAATAAAAAATATGGCAAGGTGGAGCTTTTTTCAGCAAGGTATAACTCTTTTCTTTGCGAACGTGATGAATATCTATTATGTTTTTTGCTTTATATTCACCTAAACCCTGTACGTGCAAGGATGGTTAATGAATCAAATGAGTATAAGTGCAGAAGCCATAATGATTACATAGCAGGGCGCAGGGGTTTTATTGATAATGATAGAGCTTTAAGAATGTTTTCAGAGAGGACTTCACAGGCGCTAAGGCTTTAAAGGGAATTTGTTAAAGAGGCAATGAGCGCATTTAAAGAAGAGGCTCTATATAAAGCAGCAGGACAGCAAATATTGGGGGATGAGAGATTCATAGAAAAGATAGAGAAGAAACTTGAGAAATTAAACAACCCGATAAAGAAGCCCACAATAGAGGAGATTTTTACAGCTTTGGAGGAATGATGGAACAGGTTTTGAGAGGGTTAAATGCACAAATGCAAGCCTGACCTCCCTTATCTCTCTTCAATTTCGAAAATAGGAGGCTAACATTGAAAAGCTTATCTAATTATGTAGATATAAGCTCCAGACTGCTGTTATGGAGTTTTTACTGCTTTTTTTCTTTATCCCATTTGCAACCAAACCTGCGGTCATATCTGGAGCTATTGCTCTAGCTATATGGATTTTTTCAGGAGTGGCTTTCAGAGATAGCGACAGATGGCTTAAACAAAAATGGACAATTCCTGTTCTGATTTTTATTCTTTTACCTTGGGCAGGACTTCTCTGGACAAATGATAATGCAGAAGGCCTGAATTTTGCTAAACAAGCTAATACTGTCTTTATGCCTTTGCCATTGCATCAATGACACTTTCAAGGAAGCACATAATCACTTTACTCAATGCATTCCTTGCAGTGTTGTTTCTAATTTCTACAATATCCTTGCTGCAGTTTATAGGCGTCATTCTATTTTTTTAACCCAATCCGTAGGAATTGGCAGAGCAGGCTATCTTGCATTCATAGTTTTATCGCCTTTAATAATGTACAATCTCATGGGACAAAAGCATATCTTTAAAATCGCTGTTGTTTCCTTTATGATAAAAGTGACATTGTTATTATAACCTACGGGTCAACAACTTATCAGTCTCATATATAGTGATATAAGTAATTATCAACAAATGAATCCTAATAAATCTTTAGTCTTAAGACTGCACATGTTGACAGGCGCTGTTAAAATATTCTTGGAAAAATCCTATTATAGGCTTCGGCACAGGCGGGTATCAGTCAGCTATGAAAAAATATGAAAATCCAAATCTTGAGGCTATTTATCGTGATTTTAGCGAACCTCATAACATTTATTTATATATGGCTGCTAATTTTGGAATTTTAGGGATAATCTCTTTATTTTGGTTTTTTTGTTTTGCTTAAAAGCGGCTGGCGAAATCGCCATAATATTACCAGATTTGCTATATTATCATATACAGATGATAGGAAGTCTAACAAACACTCAGATATTATCGCTTGTAACTGCTTTTTTATTTGCTGTTTTTACAGGGTTGCAAACACATTTAGAATCAGCAATCAGGAAATAAAATGACCGAACAAAAAATACCGCTTTCAGTTGCAATCATTACTAAAAACGAAGAGAAAAAACTTCCTGATTGCCTGAAAAGCGTTTCTTTTGCTGATGATATTGTAGTAGTTGACTCAGGCAGCACTGATAGGACATTAGAAATTGCAAAGGAATTCGGCTGCCGTGTCTTTGTTGAGAGGTGGAAAGGCTACGGACCACAGAAAAACAGCGCAATTGACAAGTGTAAACATGAGTGGGTCCTCATCCTTGATGCAGATGAAAGAATACCCCAAGAGACAATGCAAAAAATTATAGAAATAATGGAAAATCCAACAGTAGATGCATGTAGCTTTTCAAGAAAAAATTATTTCCATGGCAGATGGATAAAAAGCAGCGGTTGGTGGCCTGACAGAGTAGTACGATTGTTCAAAAAGAGCAAGGGAAGAATAACAGATAGTTTAGTTCACGAATCTGTGATAGTTAATGGAAAAATTAAAAAAGCGAACACACCAATCATTCATTACCCAGTAGAGAATCTAAATGATATGATAAGCAAGATAAACCTTTATTCCTCGCTGGGAGCTGAAGAACTTTTTAAAAAGGGAAAAAGGACATCCATTTTTATGGCTTTCCTCAAAGGGTTTGTAGCATTTTTAAAATTATATTTTTTAAGATTAGGCTTTCTTGAAGGATTTGAAGGATTTGCTATATCTTTCTATCATGCAGTTAATACAACTTACAAGTATTTGAAATTAAAGGAGAAGAGTCTAACCAGGAGATAATATGGAGCAAATAATCCCTAAATCACTGCCAGTTACAAATAAAAAGGTTATAGAAATATTGTCTTTTCACAAACCGTGGCATGGAAAAATATTAGACTTAGGCGCAAAAGAAGGATATTTTTCTTGGGACTAAATAGAAAATTGTGTAATGGTAAAATAATAAAAAATAAAAATAGGGATGGATGTCAATATAAAAAGATATAAAAATTAAAAAAAGTTATACAACAAAAATTGAAGATAAAAAATTGAATCATTTAAAATCGATGGTTTACGAGTACAATTTGCCAATTTTTGCCCCTAAATTGATGAACTCGAAAAGAATGTTCAGAGATTGAATGCCTAAGAAGCATTTCTTCTCAAGAAATATTGAAAAAGATAGAATATCTTTTAAATAAAAAATTAAAACTTAATTAATCGCAACTGACTATCTTAAAATATTTAAAATTTCAGCGTATTTGTTTGTCATTTCTTTTATTTCCTTTGATACTCTCTCATCAGGTTTGCCGATAGATACAGGACCGTAATGGCCAAGTCTTGTAAAACCTAAACATAAACATCCATGAATCAAAAAGGCTTTAAGAATATCAAGGCAAACAGTCTCTCCACCTCCTCCTATCATACCGGTTGAGGTAAAGGCAGCAACAAGTTTCCCTTCAATTTTTCTGTAATACTTTACACTTTCATCTATAAATTTTTTTACTTCTGCTGCCATTGTGCCAAAGTAATTTGGAGATCCGATTATGTAACCATCATAATTTGGAAGGCTATCAATTTCTATTTCCTCAACTTTCTTTAAATCTACAGAGATATTTTTTTTGGAAAGTTCATCTGCTATCATTTTTGCCATTTTCTCTGTATTACCTAACCTTGAATAATAGACAACTAATACCTTTTTCATATTACACCTCCAAAATAATTTTCTAAACTATTTATTTTAACATAATCACAACAAACAAAATTAAGTTTACAGGGTAGGGTTATTTCGAATCACCATTACTTCGCTTGCGCTGCATTCAGAATGAAAAAGTAGTTAAATGTAACTCTTTATTATCGGCAATTTCAGGAAACTGCGAATAATAGAATTCATGAAATTTTTTCAATTTATTAGACGAAAATGGCAACTGAAAAAAATCGATTACAATGCCGAAGGCGGGACTTGAACCCGCACGGGTTTCCCCACACGCCCCTCAAACGTGCGTGTCTACCAGTTCCACCACTTCGGCTAAATATAATAATAGCAAGAAATATTATGTAATTTCAACCATTAATGTTATAATTTTTCATGGACCCTGTTACACACAGTTTAACAGGTTTTGTATTAGGCAAAACAATTTCTAAAAATAAAACAATACTAATAACTGCTTTAATTTTTTCGCTTTTGCCTGATATTGATTATATATTAATAATTCATAGTAAAGAACTTTTTTTGACCTATCACAGGGGAATATCTCATGGAGTCTTGGCTTTATTTTTGTTACCTCTTATCCCTGCTATAATTTTCAGGAAAAAAATCGGCTTTTTAAAAACTTATTCAATAGCTTTTATAGCCTATGGAGTTCATCTTTTCTTTGACCTTACCAATCAATATGGAACAAAAATTCTATCACCCTTTGATTCCACATCCTATGCATTGTATATTACGTTCATAATAGATCCCTATGTTTTGATTCCTCTTATTTTAGCAGTTTTTCTATCATTAAAATTAAAAAAACAAGCAAGATTCTTTTATGTTTTATCTATTGTTTTCATTGTTCTTTACATAGGAGTTAAAGCATACTGTAAAACAGAGGCAAGAGATTTTCTCAAACAAAAAATTGAAGCACAACAGTACAGAGTATATCCTCTGCCAAATGATTTTTTACGGTGGTGGTTTGTGGCAAAATTCTCTGATGAGTATATAACCGGATTTGTTGACCTCTTTTCAAAGAAAGTTTATGTTGATGAAAGATACAAATTAAAAAATGACTCTACTATTTTAAAATCAAAGGAATCAGAATCTGTAAAAGCTTTACTTACCATTGCAAAACATCCTGTTGCAAATGTAAAACATGAAGGTGATACAATAATTGTTATCTGGCGAGAGCTTTCCTATGGATTTTTACCAGATGAAAGATTTACTGCAAAGGTTTGGCTTAAAGCAAGCCCTCAAGGTTACAAAATAATAAATTCCAATTTAAAGATATGAAAATCTTTGAAATTTTCCCAAGTATTCAAGGAGAAAGCTCTCTTGTTGGAGTACCGATGGTATTCATAAGGCTTACTGGCTGTAATTTAAGATGTACATATTGTGATACTAAATATGCATACAACAACGGAACAGAGTTATCTAAAGATGAAATATTACAGATAATTAAAGATTTTCCATTCAAATTTGTCGAGATTACTGGTGGAGAACCTCTTCTTCAAGAAGATGTTTATCCATTAATTGATGAACTTGTTAAAAAATACTATGTTTTACTTGAAACTAATGGCTCAGTTTCTATTGAGAGGTTAAATCGGAAGGTAAAAATTATTATGGACATTAAAACCCCGGGAAGTGGTATGGATGACAAAAATTGTTTAGATAATCTTAGATATCTTAAAGAGTTTGATGAGATTAAATTTGTTCTTACAGACAAATTTGATTATGAATGGGCAAAAGATTTTTTAAAGACCTATAAATTAAAGACAAAAGAAATTTTATTTTCCCCAGCCTTTGGAATGCTTAAAGCAAAAGAGCTTGCACAGTGGATTATCAAAGATGGTTTATCAGTAAGACTAAATCTTCAAATTCACAAATACATTTCAATAAAATGACAAAATAGTGTATAATTTTTCATGGAAATAAAAAAATTTTTAATAATAATTTTATTCAGCTTATTTTTTTCATGCACTGTCTGGGCAAAAGAATTAATTGTTCTCACAGTAGATGGAGTCATAAATCCACCTCATTCAGAATATGTTATTAAAGGAATTAAAAAAGCTCATGAATTAAAAGCAGAGGCTTTAATTATTCAACTTGACACTCCTGGAGGACTTGACACCTCTATGCGAGATATTGTCAAGGAAATACTTAATTCTAACATACCGGTGGTTGTGTATGTATCTCCTAAGGGAGCTCGTGCTGCCAGTGCTGGTGCTTTTATAACATTGGCAGCCCATGTTGCTGCTATGGCTCCCGGGACAAATATTGGCGCAGCCCATCCTGTTGCAATAGGTGAAAAGATGGATAAAACAATGGCTGAAAAAATAACCAATGATGCAGTTGCCTATATTAAATCAATTGCTGAGCAGAGGGGAAGAAATGTTGAATGGGCTGAACAGGCTGTAAGAAAAAGTATTTCATCTACTGAAAAAGAAGCATTGCAAAAAGGTGTTATTGACCTGATTGCCGATGATTTAAATGCACTAATAAAAGCCATTCATGGTAAGAAAGTTAAAACAGTCTTAGGAGAAAAAATTATAAATACAAAGGATGCTAAGGTTAATGATATAAAGATGAACTTCAGAGAAAGACTGCTTAATTTCCTCAGCAATCCAAACTTAGCTTACATATTGCTCATGATTGGTATTTATGGAATCATTTTTGAGCTAAGCAACCCAGGAGCAATATTCCCAGGAGTAATAGGTGCTATATCGCTCATACTTGCTTTTTATAGTCTACAAACTCTTCCATTAAATTATGCGGCAGTAGGACTTATCTTTCTTGGAATTATTCTGTTTATTCTTGAACTTAAATTTACCTCATACGGACTTCTCACTCTTGGAGGCGTGGTATGTATTCTTTTAGGCTCTCTTATGCTCTTTGATACTGCCAATCCTCTTTTTAAACTTTCCCTTTCAGTAGTAATTCCTGTTACTGCTATAACAGCTCTATTTTTTGCATTTTTATTAAGACTTGCATATAAAGCTCACAGAAGAAAACCTGTTACTGGCATTGAGGAACTCATTGGATTAAGGGGATTTGCAAAGACTGATATTGATAGTCGCAAGGGTATGGTTATGGTTCATGGAGAATTATGGCAGGCAGTATCCGATGAAGAAATAAAAAAAGATGAAGAAGTTGTAGTTGAGGATGTTAAAGGACTTACCTTAAAGGTAAGGAGACTCAGTTGAGGGTCCTTCTTACGGGTGCAACGGGTTTTATAGGAAGTCATCTTGCAGAAGAGCTTTTAAAGAAAAATTATCAAGTTTATTGTATTGTAAGGAATCCTGAAAAGTTAAGGTTTTTAAAGGGGTTTAATGTAAATATTATTCAGGCAGACTGTTCAGATAGAAATTCTCTTGAAAAAATTGATTGGAATTTTGATTATATATTTAATCTCTCTGGCATTACCAAAGCAAGCCATCCAGAGGAGTTTTTTCAGTCAAACTACATTGGTAGTAAAAATCTTATAGAAATTGTGGTTAAACAGTGCTCACAACTAAAAAGATTTATTCATGTAAGCAGTCTTGCAGCTGCAGGACCCTGTAAAAATGGAATACCTGTTACGGAAGACACCGAACCCTCCCCTGTTTCTGAATATGGAAAAAGTAAACTTCTTGGGGAAAAGGCTATATTGAATTATAAAAATCAAATACCTGTTACAATAATAAGACCACCTGCTGTATATGGACCAAGAGATAGTGATTTTCTTACATTTTTTAAAATGGTTAAAGCAGGATTAGTTTTTTATCTTACTGAGGGATTATACTCTATGGTTTATGTGGATGACCTTATTGAGGGAATTATTTTAGCTTCACAAAGTGATAAAGCTATTGGAGAAATTTTTTTTATTGCCGAGAGCATCCCTTACAGTACACATCAAATAGTATCTGCAATTTCAGAGGCACTTGGTAAAAGACCATTAAAAATAAAAATTCCTCAAGGAATTGGGAGCTTTTTAATCAAAGTATTTCAAAAATTTGATAAAAAAAGTATAATAAATAGCGATAAACTTAAAGAGCTTTGCCAGCCATGCTGGGTTTGTTCCACTAAAAAAGCTGAGCATTTGCTTGGCTATAAAACTAAAAGAAACTTAAAGGAAGGAATGGAATGGACAGCAAAGTGGTACAAAATGAATCACTGGATTTAAAAAAAGATATCTTTCAGAAATGTTTTAAATTTACTACAGCCTATGAATTACAAAAAATAGGAATGTACCCATATTTCCGAGTTATTGAATCTGCTCAGGGACCTGAAGTAATAATGAATGGCAGAAAAATGATCATGATAGGCTCAAACAACTATCTTGGGCTTACAAACCATCCAAAGGTAAAAGAAGCAGCTATAAATGCAATAAAAAAATATGGCACAGGGTGTGCTGGTTCACGTTTTTTGAATGGTACTCTTGATATTCATGTAGAGCTCGAGGAAAAACTTGCATGGTTTATGAGAAAGGAGTCTGCTTTAGTTTTTAGCACAGGCTTTCAAGTAAATCTTGGTGTTATAGCTTCATTAGTTGGGAAAGATGATGTCGTAATAATTGATAAAATGGATCATGCAAGTATTGTTGATGGATGTAGACTATCCTATGGAGAAGTTAAAAGATACAAACATAATGATATTGAAGATCTTGAAAGGGTTATTAAAGAATGTGAAGGAAAGCCAAAACTTGTTGTGGTAGATGGTGTGTTCAGTATGGAAGGTGACATTGTCAAACTTCCTGAAGTTTACCAAATTTGTAAAAAATACGGTGCTCGCCTCATGGTTGACGATGCCCATGGAATAGGTGTGCTTGGTGAAACAGGTCGGGGTACAGCAGAACATTTTGGATTAGAAAAGGATGTTGACCTTATAATGGGTACATATAGTAAATCTCTTGCATCAATTGGAGGATTTATTGCAGGAGATAAGGATGTTATAAATTATATTAAACATTTTGGAAGAGCTTTTATATTCAGTGCAAGCCCACAACCTGCATCAATTGCTGCAGTGTCTGCTGCAATTGATATCATTGTAAGCGAACCAGAACGAAGGGAAAGGCTCTGGAAAAACACAAATAAAATGTTAAAAGGCTTTAAAGAATTAGGCTTTGATATAGGTGTAGCAGAAACACCTATAATACCTGTAATTGTAGGAGAAGACGAGCTTGCCTTTAAATTTGTAATGATGCTTCAGGAAGAAGGAATATTTGCCAATGTAGCTGTATCACCAGCTGTACCCCCTGGAAAAGCACTAATAAGAACCAGTTACATGGCAACCCATACAGATGAACATCTTGACAAAGTTCTTGAAGCCTTTAAAAAGGTTGGGAAAGCTTTAGGAGTAATTTAATTTAAGTTTTTTGCTTACTTAAACATAAGATAGGTTTATTGTAAGGAAAAGGAATTTGTATTAACATAAACATGGATATAAAAATCAAAGAAGTCGTAGATAAAAAAGCATTAAAAGATTTTGTCTGTTTCCCTCTCTTCCTTTACAAAAATTACAATTTTTATGCTCCTCCTTTAGTCAAAGACATGATGATACATCTGTCGGAAAAAAATCCCTTTTTTAAAAGAGCGAAAGCTAAATTTTTTGTTGCCTACAAGGATGGAAAACCTCTTGGAAGAATTGCTGCTTTAGTGAACTATGCTCACCTTGATTATCATAAGGACAATGTAGGTTTTTTTGGACTCTTCGAGTGCGTAAATGATCAAAATGTTGCTAATGTTTTATTTATGAAAGCAGAAGAATTTCTCAGAGAAAATAATCTTAAATTAATGCGTGGACCAATGAATCTTTCAACCAATGAAGAATGTGGTTTTCTTTATGACGGATTTGATACTCCTTCAATGATAATGATTCCCTACAATCCAGCCTATTACAATGATCTTACTGAATCCTTTGGCTTTAAAAAAGTAAAAGATCTTTACTGCTTTTTAGCAGATATTCCAGATATTCTTCCTAAAAAAATTGAAAGAATTGCCCAATTTGCTGAAAAACAAGGCATAAGGGCAAGAGCAATAAAATTAAAAAATTTAAAACAGGAACTTTATGCCTTTATGGATGTATACAATGAAGCATGGGCTCAAAACTGGGGATTTATACCTACTACAAAAGAAGAAATCGATTACATGGCAGAAAAACTAAAACAAATAGCATTACCTGAATTAGTTATAGTTGCTGAAAAAAATGGCAATCCTATTGGTTTTTTTGGTGCTATACCGGATTTTAATGAAGTCTTAAGAAAGATTAAGGGGAAACTTACACCCCTTTCAATTCTAAAAGCTCTATATTACAAAAGAAAAATTCAATCAATAAGATTACTTCTTTTTGGTGTAAAAAGAGAATTTAGGCACAAAGGAGTAGAATCAATCATGCTTAAACAGGCATTCATAGGTTCAAGAAAATACAGATTCAAAAAAGTTGAATTTTCATGGGTCCTTGAAGATAACTATGAAACAATCAATCTAACCCAAATATTAAACGCCCGTAGATATAAAACCTTAAGGATTTATGAGAAAAAAATTTAGTATATATTCAGTATTCATATTTAGATAAAATTTCCTTTGCAAGCTCCATATAAGCTATGCTACCTGTTGCTTGAGGTGCGTAGATAATTGCAGGTTTACCATTCATAGTTGCCTCTGATAATGCGATATTTCTTGGTATAAATGTATTAAAAGTTTTCGAACGAAAAACTTTTTTAACATCCTCTGCGACAATTCTACTTAAAGTTAAGTGTCTGCTAAACATTGTAATAAGGATGCCTTCAAGTTCAAGCTTCTCATTAAAATTAGCTTTTATTCTCCATAAAAGTTTTATAAAAATTCTTAATGCTTCAAGGGCTAATTGTTCACATTGGACTGGAATAATTACAGAATCAGAAGCTACAAGACAGTAAAGAGTAAGAATAGAAAAGGAAGGAGGGCAATCTATAAAAATATAATCAAATTCTTCTTTATATTCATCTAATACAGCTTTTAACATTCTCTCTCTTTCTTCTGTATCAAAGAATTCAAGCTCTGCCATAAAGAGGTCTATTTTTGCTGGAACAAGATATAAATTATTTATCACATTGTACATAGCTTCCTTTAAAGAGGCTTTCTTGATAAATACTTCGTAGAGACCTTTTATAGAACTTCCATTTTTTCGCATCCCTAAACCAAAAGTTAGACTTGCTTGCGGGTCTGAATCAATTACAAGAACTCTTTTGCCTTCTAAAGCTAAGCATGATGAAAGATTTATGGCAGTAGTTGTCTTACCTACTCCTCCCTTTTGACTTGCAATTGCTATGATTTTCCCCATTTTATTTCATAGTAATTTATAGTAAGTAAGTCTCTGGAGGAGTTTGTTTCTGGCATTTTCAAAAGTATCATTTATGCGATATCCTGCTGCATTTTTATGTCCACCGCCACCAAAATCTCTTGCAATAACACTTACATCTATTTCACCCTTTGACCTTAGACTTACTTTTATAAAATTAGGCTCTATTTCTCTGAAAAGAACTGAAATATTGACATTTTTTAGAATTCTTAGGAATTCTACAAATCTCTCTGCATCTGACTCTGTAGTATCTGTTACCTGAAAGTCATTTTTGGATATATATGAGATTGCTAAAGAAGATAAAATCTCTAATTTATTAAGCATTATGTTGAAAAGTTTCAATCTTTTTTCGCTCCAAGATTCAAAGCTTTGTTGATAAATATATGAAGGTTTTGCTCCAGCTCTTACAAGTTCTGTAGCTATAGATAAAACTTCGTCTGTGGTGTTTTCAAACTGAAAATTACCAGTATCTACTATAATTGCAGTATAAAGATTTGTAGCTATTTCTTTTGTTATTTTCCCTTCTAATGCCTTTATAAGATAGTATATCAAAATTCCAGTGGCAGCCTTTTCAGAATCTATCCATTTTATTGAATCCTGCGATGAACTATCAGCAGAAGATTTATCCTCTATATGATGGTCTATTATTAATATTTTTCCTTTAAATAATTGAAGGTTATTAACAATAGTTTTATCATAGCTTACTCTTTTGAGATTATTGCAGTCAACAAGAATCAGAACATTAAATTCATCAGTGTTTAGCTCTTTTAAATCTTTAATACTTTCTATACCTGAAAGGAATTCATATTGGGAAGGTACAGGAGTTTCTGTATATACTTGGGAATTTTTACCAAGCTGATCTAACAAAAATTTCAATGCCAAAGAAGAACCAAAGGCATCACCATCAGGAGTTGAATGAGTTAAGATAAGAAAATTATTTTCTTCCCTTAAGATCTTAACAAAGGATGCTTGAGGATTCAAATTCCCTCCGATGTTTTTTTTATATCTTCAAGAAGCTTATCTATCCTGAATCCTCTTTCAATACAGTCATCATAAAAAAACTCAAAAGTAGGTATTATTTTTATCCTTAAGCGCTTTGCAATCTCGCTTCTTACAAAACCCTTTGCTTCATTTAAAATCTGTAAAGATATCTCTCTGTCTTCTTCTTTAAGTACCGTAACAAAAATTTTTGCAAATCTTAAGTCATCTGAAAGTTCTACATCAGTAACAGTAATAAAACCTAATCGAGGATCTTTAATTTTGTGTAAGACAATATCTGCAACTTCTTCCTTCAATAGAACACTTAATCTTTGAGACCTTTTATATGGATGCATTTAAAAAACCTTTGCTTGAATTTTTTCTAATATGTAATTCTCTAATATATCTCCTTCTTTTATATCATTGAAATTCTCAATTGCTATTCCACACTCATATCCTGCTTGAACTTCTCTGACATCTTCTTTAAATCTTTTTAAAGAAGATATCTTGCCTTCATAAACAACAATATTGTCTCTTATAACTCTTATACCATCACTTACACGGGAAATAACTCCATTTAAAACATAACAACCTGCAACAGTTCCGATCTTTGAGATTTTAAATACAGCTCTTACTTCTGCTCTACCAAGTATTTTTTCTTTTATTTCAGGTTGTAACATTCCGATTAATGCCTTCTTAACATCATCAATGACTTCATAGATAATGCTGTAAAGCTTGATGTCAACACCAAGATTTTCTGCAAGCTCTTGAGCTTTTGGTTCTGGTCTTACATTAAATCCAATTATAATTGCATTAGCAGTTGCTGCAAGATTTACATCGCTTTCTGTAATTCCACCTACTGCACCATGAATTACCTTTACTTTAACTTCTGGGTGAACAATATCCTCTACTGCTTTCTTTAAAGCTTCTATGGAACCCTGAACATCGCCTTTTATAATCAGGTTAAGTTCTTTAACTTCTCCCTCTTTAATTTTTTCATAGAGATCCTGTAATGTTAGTTTTTGAGCTCTCTGCATTTCAGCTAATCTTTTCTTTTGTGCTCTTAAGTTTGCTATTTGTCTTGCTATTTTTTCATCTTCAACAACGATAAAGCTATCCCCTGATTGAGGAACTTCCTCAAAACCCACCACTTCAACAGGAGTAGATGGAGAAGCTTCGGTTATTCTTTTTCCTGTATCATCATTTAAGGCTCTTACCTTGCCATAGGTCGTTCCAGCAACAAAAGAATCACCAACTTTTAATGTTCCATTTTGAATAATTACCGTGGCAACAGGACCACGACCTTTGTCAAGGCGTGACTCAATAATAGTTCCTCTGGCAGGCTTATTAGGATTTGCCTTAAGTTCCATTATCTCAGCCTGTAGGAGAATCATCTCAAGGAGATTTTCTATGCCAATTCTCTTTTTTGCGGATATATCAACAAATATATTTTGACCACCCCACTCTTCTGGAATAATTCCGTACTCACTTAATTGAGTTCTAACTCTTTGTGGGTTTGCCTCTGGTTTATCAATTTTATTAACAGCAACAATAATTGGAACTCCTGCTGCTTTAGCATGGTTTATTGCTTCTATTGTCTGAGGCATTACTCCATCATCGGCTGCGACAACTAATACAACTATATCAGTTACCTTTGCTCCTCTGGCTCTTAAAGCTGTAAAAGCTTCATGTCCTGGAGTATCAAGAAAGGTTATATCTTTACCTTGTAAGATTACTTTATAGGCACCTATATGTTGAGTAATACCACCTGCTTCTTGCTCTATAACTTTGGTCTTTCTTATTGCATCAAGTAAAGAGGTTTTTCCATGGTCAACATGCCCCATTACAGTGACAATAGGAGGTCTCGGAAGCAGATTTTCAGGAGCATCCTCAATCTCTTCCTCCATTACGTCAATCTCCTGTGCCTGAGCAAGTTCAACTTTAACTCCGAAACTTTCAGCCACAAGAATTGCCGCATCTGGGTCAACGGGTTGATTTATAGTCGGCATGTAGCCAAGTTCCATGAATTTTTTTATAATATCTGCTACTTTCTGTCCTATAAGCTCAGCAAATTCTTTAACAGTTGTCCCTTCTTGAATTTTTATTGACTTCTTCCTTGGAGCTGTAATTGGAGCTGTAACTTGTTCTTCTTTTTTGTTTTTATCTTTATGTTTTTTTTGTTCCTTTAAATCAAGCCATTTCTTGGGCTCAATTTTTTTGGGAGGAACCTTTGTTAAAACAGGTTTTGGTTTTATTTTTTCTATTTTTTCAAAGGATATTTCCCTTCTAAACCTACCAGGTAGAGTAATTTCTTCTTCCTCTACTTTGAGCTCCTCTTCAATTAATTGATTTTTTGGGGAAATTTTTGGTTTTTCAATTTTTGGTGGCTCTTTAATTTCTTCTTTTTTTTCTTCTATTTTGGTTTCTACAACTCTTTGCTCTTTAATTTCCTCCTGTATTTTTGGTGACTCTTTGATAGTTTCTTCTTCCCCTTTAAAATGTTCTATTATTTTTTCAATTTCTTCTGGTTCTATTTTTATGTTTGTTGTGCCTTTTTTAAATTGGATATTTCTTATCTTTTCTACATATTTAACAATATCAGAAGTTTTTACACCTAATTGCTTTGCTAATTCTATACTTCTTATACCCTTATCTGACATAAATTAAACCTTTCCCTCCTTGTCTCCAAATCAATAAAATGTTATCATAAATAAATAAGTATATGCAAATTGAAGGAGGGAAAATGGCAGCTTGTTATGTTTGTGGTAAAAAAAAGGCAATAGGAAATAATGTTAGTCATGCAAACAACAAAACTAAGAGATATTTCTTACCAAATCTACAGAGAATGAAAATTTTAACAGAAACAGGACCTAAAAGAGTACATGTTTGCACAAGATGCCTTCGTTCTGGATTAGTTAAGAAGGCTGTATAAATTTACGTGAATTCATGGAAAGAATCGGATTTTTACTGCCATCTTTATTTAATAATTTAGGGATTGAGGATGCAGTAGTTTTAAAGTTAATAAAAAACAAATGGTTTGAAATTTTTAATACACCTTTAAGTGAACATACTTATCCTAAAGAATTAAAAGAGGGTAAACTTTTGGTTATTGTTAACTCCCATGCATGGTTAAATGAACTAAAACTGATTAAGGAGGAGTTTATTAAGAGACTATCTCAATATGGAATTAAAGAAGTTGCCTTTAAATTTGGAAAAATTTATAAAAATAACCGATGTGATGAAAAAAAACAGAATTTACAATTATCTCAGGAACAAAAACTTTGGATTTCCGAAATTGTGAAAAAGATCAAAGATGATGAAATGAAATCTGTTATGGAAAATTTAATAAAAAAGTATATTGTATATGTTAATGAAAAGATAATAGGAGAAAAAAATGAAAGATTTTGATTTTGTTTACAGAAAATATTCTAAAGAGGAAAGTGCTGTTTATGAAAAGGCAATTAAGGAGATTTTGGTGAATATTAAAGAGGGGATGAGCTTTCAAGATGCTGTAGATAAAGTAGAAGTATCTGATAAAAATCTTAAATCTCTAATTGAAGATGATGCTTTAAAAATTTTAATTGCCGAATTATGTTATGTCTCAAAAATACCCTTTGAGGAATTTGCAAAGATGTTAGGATTGCCTATAGAAAAAGTAAGGAATGCTAATTTTGAAATGCTCGAAGATATTCAGATGACTTTAAATAATACTTTTAATAAAAATCAAAGGAGTGGGAATGCTTAGGAAAGTAAAAATGTATTCTTTAAGCACATGCCCTGCATGTAAAAAAGTTAAAGAATTTCTGAAAAATAATAACGTTGATTGTGAAATCATAGATGTTGACCTTTTAGATAGCGGTGAACAATGGGTAGCCCTTAAAGAACTAAAAAAGATAAATCCTCAGGAGACCTTTCCAACCTTAGTTGTACAAAAAGCTGTTGTAGGCTTTGATGAAGAAAATATCAAGAAAGTTCTTGAAATCTAAACATGGATCCAGAAAAGCTCTATGAAATATTAAAAAAATATGCCCAATCAAAAGGGATTGAACTTAACAAAGATAAGGAAATTGTTTTAGACCTCATTAAAGGACTTCTTCGAAATGAAGAAAGATATGGATATCGTTCATGTCCCTGTAGACTTGCCAGTGCAGACAAAGAAAAGGACAAAGATATAATATGTCCTTGTGTTTACAGTGAAGAAGATATTAAAGAATATGGAAGATGCTATTGCGGGCTCTATGTGTCAAAGGAATTTAATGAAGGTAAAATTCCTTATAAAAATGTTCCAGAAAGAAGAAAAAAATCTTAACATGGGGGTGATTTAAAATGATATGGGAAGAGCTTTTAACATTTGAAGACATTAAAAAAGAGGACTATTATATTCAAAATATTCTTTGGGATTATGACCCAACAAAGGTTATGGAACCAATAGTAGTTCAGGAAGGGTCAAAAATTGTTTGTAGGGAACCAGTGAAGGGTTATGTTTTCTATATAGAAACTTCTGGTAAAAAACCAGAACTTTTCTTAATGATGCATAAAACCAACTGTTTCGGTGAAACAATAGCAAAAATAGACGAAATACCCCAGGAACTAATTAATGAGGCTTTAGAGGAAAATAAAAGTAAAATTAAATACGGAATATGCCCAATTAACGAAAAAATTAAATTGTGGTTGAAAAAAGAATTGGGTTTAATATAAGGTTCTTAACTTCTTAAGATTTCTTTAAAATTTTTAATCGTAATGAAATGAGCTGAAGTTTTAGGAGCTGACTTTGAACTTGATATAGCCCTTAAAATAGGAAACTTTATTCCCGCGAGCTTCGCTGTATGGAGAATTGTTTCTGTATCGTCAATAAACATGGTTTTTTCAGGATTTATATTAAGATTTCTTTTTAAGTTTTCCCAGAATTTTATGTTTTCCTTGGGATATCCTATATCAAAAGATGTTATACAGGAGTGGAAATATTTATGAAAACCCGTTTTATTAAGTTTAAGTTCCATTACTTTATTGTGAGCATTTGTTAAAAGATATACTTGATGCCCATTAGAATTTATAGCTTGTAAAAATTCCTCTGCATCAGGATGAGGTTTTATAAGGTGGTCTACTTCTTTTTTTAAGCTAAAAATATCAATTCCTGTCATTTTTGACCAGAAATCAATGTCAGTCCAGTTTAATGTTCCCTCTTCTGCTTTATACATTGAGAACAAAATTTTCTGAGCTTCTTCGAAGGATATAGCATTCTTTTCTGCATATTTTTTAGGAACTAATATCTCCCAGAAGTAATCATCGTAGTATTTGTCCAAAATTGTACCATCCATATCTAAAAGAACTGTTTCTATTTGATTAAAAATTATCATCTTCTTGCTCCCTATACCATGACATCTCTATAAAAAATCTTGTCTTCTCATAAATACCTCTTAAGATATTGCTTAAGTCAAAAAATAATTCCTCATAAAATTCCGGGTCCTTTAATTCTTCCCCCCCAATTATATATGAGTAAATAATCTCGTATTCTTCTCCATTCATAATATCTTTTCTAAAAAATTCCTTTTTTATTAAAACGGGGTCAAGTTCTGGATTATCATTGACTATTTCTTCATAAAGCTCTGAAACATTATTATATCCTTCCAAAAAGGGAAGATGAATTGTTACATCTATTTCAACTATATCTGTAAAATCCTCTTCATCATCACCTTCTTCGTCATCAAAAGTAAGTGAAAAACTTGTCTGCTGGGCATCGTAAGAGAATGTTATTGTAGCTGAAAGTGGATAGGGTGGCTTAAGTTCAGGTAATGTCATTGATAATCTGCTCTCTTTATTTAAGGAATACTGTTCAACTAATGTAGACATTTCATATACATCAAAATAATTCTTTGCTGCATCCATCAATCTCATCTGTAATTCTTCGAATCTTAACACAGTTTTCCTCCTTTTACTTGCCTTTAATCTATACAACATTATACCATATAACGATAATATTCTCTAATAAGGAGGATTTACTATGAAATCTGGATATTTTATCACAGGAACCGATACAGGGGTTGGTAAAACCATTGTAAGCGCTGCAATATTGAGAACTTTTATCAAAAAGGGATTAAAAGTTGGAGCAATGAAACCAATTGAGACAGGATGTTTAAATAAAGACGGCGTTTTACTTCCATCTGATGGGATGTTTTTAAGAGATATGGCTGAAATGAATGATTCTCTTGATATTGTTACTCCTGTAAAATTTGAAACCCCTGTTAGTCCTCTTGTTGCATCAAGACTTGAAGATATGGAGATTGACCTTGAAAGAGTATTCAAAGCCTTTGAAAATCTTAAGAAAAAATATGACTACTTAATAGTTGAAGGTGTAGGTGGATTAATGGTACCGATACTTAAAGAGCAAAAAAAGAAAGCTGAAAAAGTATATCTTGTAAGAGATTTGATAAAAAATATGGAATTAGAAGTCATTATTGTTACTCGTCCAACTCTTGGCACAATAAACCATACATTGCTCACAGTTGAGGCTTTAAAAAGCAAAAAAATTCCTATAAAAGGATTTATTATAAATTATTCAACTAAAGTCAAAAATGATATTTCAGAAAAAACCAATCCCGATATTCTCAATGAGTTATTAGATATAACCTTTTTAGGTATACTGCCCTATTTAAATGAGTTGACCAAGGATAAAATTGGTGAGACTGCTTTAGAAAATTTGCGCATTGAAAATTTAATTGGATGAATTCTGCTTTATTTTTTAAAATTGCTAATTGATAAAAAGCTTTCTTTTGCAAATACAGATGATACTCTTTTCTGTTACTCTTTCACTCAGAATGACCCTTATATTGTCACCCTTTTTACTTGTCACCCTTTTTTACTTGTCACCCTGAGGCGAAGCCGAAGGGTCTCCTCCTTTTTTATAATTCTGAGGGGGCAATTCCCGAGGCGTCGTCCTGAGCAAAGACAAGGAACTCATTCCGATTGTAGAAAAAAGGAGGAGATTCTTCGGGCTTACGCCCTCAGAAATGACAACATTCGGAGGGGATTCCTGAATCTGCTAAAGATTCACTAGAATGGTAATTAAATCTGCCTATTGAAAATTTAATTAAAATTCTGTTATAAAAGCATATGCAAAATAAATCTAAAAATCAAGGACTTACACTTGTAGAAGTAGCAATAGTCCTTGTAATACTCGGCTTACTTATAGGACTTGGAGCAAGCCTCATTGGTCCGCTTACAAAGAGGGCAAAAATTCAAGAATCAAGAGATATTGTAAAACAGGCAAAGGAATCATTTTTAGGGTATGCAGTAAAAAACGGATATCTACCCCAAGAAGGCACTTACAATAATTCAACACCAGTGCAAGCTTTTCAGGATGTTGGAACAAAGGGCAGAGATGCATGGTTAAAACCATTGAGATATATCGCAGCAAATGAAATTGTAGGAAGCTCAGTAAATGTATGTGGTATCAATACTACCTCTTTAACTATAACTGACAGAGGGACAGTTCATTCAAATATAGCTTTTATAATAATAAGCGGTGGAGAAAATTATAACATTCAAACAGAAAATACAATATATGAGGCAGGCACTCCAAATATAGACGACTTTACATCTGATATAAATAGGCAAGAAGATTACGATGACATTGTTTACTATGTTTCTTTGGATGAAATAAGGGCTTTAAGAGGATGTCCCCAGCCTCTGGCAATAATCTCTCCAACAGTATTACCTGATGGTGAAGAAGATTCCTATTATTCATATTACTTGCAGGCAACAGGCGGTACACCACCTTATACATGGAATACATGGTCAGGATTTGGATTAACATTAAATTCATCAGGACAAATTTCAGGAACTATTAATTATAATAGTAGTTCAGTCACAGGTGAACTCACAGAATCTTGCTCTTCATTACCTTCTATAACAATAAATACATCTGTCAGGGATTCAGCAGGTTCTCCAGCAATTCCTTATAATGGAACTATAATCATCAGACCAAAACAATTAAAAATAATCACTGAAATTCTGCCAACTGCCAAAGAAGGAACAGCATATAATGCTACTATTACAGCTACAGGAGGAAGAATCCCCTATAATTGGAGTATGATCGTATCACCATCCTGCCCACAGTATTTAACATGTTCTGGTAATTCAATTTCTGGATTTCCGGAACCAGGAACAGCAAACACTTATACTGTTAGAGTTACTACAAATCCTTCTGAAACTGGGCTATGTACTGCAACAAAAGTTCTTTCATTAACCATCAACCGTTCTGACAGCATAGGTATATACTGCATTGCTTACAGGGTATGGAATCAGACTGGAGCAACAGGGGACTTTACAGTAAGTGGAACATGTAGAAATAATATAGGGAATAACACAGAAATCACAACAACTACAATTACTCTTAATTCAGGTGGCTCAATTAGTAGACATGCCTCTACAGGTGGTAATTGTACATCAGCAATAGTTCAAACACTTACTTATGCTCAAGCAGTCGCCGCAGATACTAACAAAGATTGTCTGGTTAATTTCACCCTTTCAGGTTTTACAGATAGATAGTACAGTTTATTAATACTTAAAATTGCCGATAAAAAATTATGTTTTGGACTATTTTGTCATCCCTTCGCTTGCCTCTTCGCTGACCCTTCGCTGACCCTTCGCAGACCCTTCGCAGACCCTTCGCTGACCCTTCGCAGACCCTTCGCATAAGCTCAGGGCTTCGGCTCAAGGCAACTTCTGAGGGAACAAAAGCGACCGAAGAATCCCATAAATTTTTCTAATGGCAATTTCAATAAAACATCGCTTTACTAAAAAATCAAATTTTTCTGATATAATATTCCATGTTATCAAAAATAAAGAAAGATATACCACCTGGGCTTATTAGAATTGTAAGAGGTGAAAAAAATCAAAAAAAATATCTCTTTATCATTGGAGCATCTGTCCTTGCAGTTTTGCTCGGATTTACCTCTCTTTTTATCTTTAATAGTTATCTGAAAGATACATCTAAAAATCCTACTCCGATTAGTGAACAGAATTTGCCTACAGATACAAAAAATTCCCAACCTGATATAAAAATGGAATCTGTGACGGTAAAAAATGAATCACCCTCTTTCAATGAAAATAAAGCTTCATCAAAGACAGAATCGCCAAAAAATGTATCTGTAGAAACAAAGAAAAATCCCACTAAATTCTCAAAACAAGAAAAAATAATTGAAAATAGAGAAATTCCAATTACAAGTCCCCATTTAGATACCTTTCGGGAAGTTGATTATTTATACATAGCTCAGGATTTTGAGAATAAAGGAATGTATAAAGAAGCAGTGATTGAATATATTGAATATTTAAACATTACCAAAAAGAAGGACCCAAAAATATTAAATAAAATTGCCACATTTTATTTGTTTTTAAACAATCTATCAGAGGCTTCCCATTATGCAGAAACCGCCTTTAAAATTGCTCCTCAGAATGTTTCAATTCTCATAAACAATGGCGTAATCAAGGCAAAATTAAAGGATTTTACCAAAGCAGAGGATTACTTTAAAAGTGCTCTTGCTTTAGAGCCTAATAATAAAAATGCCCTATATAATCTCGCTCTTCTAAAAGAGCAAAAAGGTGAATTTGAGGAAGCAAGGAGACTCTACGAAAAATTACTTCAACTTGGTGATCCATATGCCTTAGAAGGAATTGAAAGAGTTAAATTAAATTCATCCTTTCAATGATAACTTATAAACGAAATCAAAATTTCAAAAATATTGACATTCTTATTATAAAATGAATTAAAATTTAACATGAAAAAGTGTCATTTTGAAACAATCTATTTTTGTCATCCCTTCCCTTCGTTCAAGACAATGTCTGAGGCATGCTCTTTATATCACTCAGAGGCACTCTTTCTTTGTCACTCTGATGTACTCCATCTTTGTCATTCTGATGTACTCTCTCTGTGTCATTCTGAGCTACACTCTCTTTATCATTCTGAGCCACACTATATTTGTCATTCTGAGCCACACTCTCTTTGTCATTCTGAGCCACACTATATTTGTCATTCTGAGCCGAAGGCGAAGAATCTCATCCACCTTTCCGTCATTCTGAGCGTTAGCGAAGAATCTCCTCTTTTTTTCTATAATCGGAATGAGTTCCTTGTCTTTGCTCAGGACTACGCCTCGGGGTATCGAACCCCTCGGAATGACAGATAGGATGAGACCCTTTGGCTTTACCTCAAAGCCTGCCTGTGAATTAAGTGAAGTGTTCACAGAAAAGGAAAACAGGATGACAAAAAGAAGAAAATAACTTAGGTCATTGAACTCAGAGAAATAAATAATAAAGTAAGATGGCATGGAATTTGTATAAATAAAAAACAAAAACAAAAGGAGGTCAGGTTATGAAGAATTTAAGAAGTAACAAAGGTTTTACCCTCGTTGAACTTGCCATTGTATTGGTCATTATCGGAATCATTCTTGGTGCAGTGCTTAAGGGACAGGAGCTGATCTACAATGCAAAAGTAAAAAGAGTACAAAGTCAAATTAAGGAATTTATTGCAGCATTTTATACCTATTATGACAAATATGGTTATTATCCAGGAGATGACCCAACAGCTTCAACAAAATTTTCAGGTGCACCTAACGGAAATGGGAATGGATTAGTAGAAGGCGGATACTGTGATATAACTGTTGAGGAATCATGTTATATATGGAGACACTTAAGATACGCAAATATAATTAGCGGGGATCCGGCTGTAAGTATTCCTACAAATCTTCTTCCTAACCACGCCTTTGGCGGACCGGTAGATATGTTTACCGGAACATATACAGTTGGAGGCACACCGAGATCAGGATTATGGATTACACTCAGAAATATTGAAGCACAGGCAGCAGCAGCTATTGATAGAGCTATGGATGATGGCAGATGTACAACCGGTTCAATAGCAAGATATGCTGGAACAGCTTGTAATGGTAATAATTATCCAACTTCTGGATATTTAGATATTTGGATGAATTTCTAAGCCAAAAAGGGAGGCTTACGCCTCCCTTAAATTACAAATTTACATCTCACAAAAATCAAAATTGTGATATAATTTTTTATGCTCAATATTTCAAAAACTCAAAGAAATACCATAATTTCAATTATTTCAAAGGCAATTGAAAAAGAAAGAAAAATAATTTTTGCTTATCTTTATGGCTCTTTTGCCACAGAATAGGTTATTTCCAATGATATATTTATACTGAAGAAATTGAAAATCCTTTTGCCTTTCAAGTTGATATGAAAATTGCTATTTCATAAGAATTGAGGAAAAATAAAATAGATATTTCGCCAGATGAAATTGATTTAAGAATAATTAATGATGCAACTTATGATTTTGTTATAGATGTTCTTGAAAAATGCATTTTGCTTGTTGATAAACTGCCAGAAATCAGAACTGCCTATATTGAGAAAATATCTCTTCAATATCGTATGAATGAAATAGTCCTTATTGAGTTTTACAAATATCCTGAACAGGTTCTGAAATATATTTACACAACCAATGTAGTAGAAAAAATAAATAGCAGTATAGAACTAATAAGAGCAAATACAGGAGGGTATTTTCAATCAATAAAGAAAGCGGAGGTGGCGATATATGTAACAGTAAGCAGTATAAAGAAGAATAAATGGAAAGAAACACTTCCTTTGGTTAAATCTGCTTTATATGAATTGAAGCAAATTTTTGTGAAAAAATTTTATGGAAAGACATAATTCTCTTGACAAGTGTCCAGCAGACTCAATTATCCTTTTTCTTGATTCATGTCCT